>Ga0181463_1000297_pt2 | contig 11283 bp, 11 predicted proteins | sample InSIn1gowninarea_FD_119071 | JGI IMG/M metagenome (GOLD analysis project Ga0181463, IMG submission 119071) | Clean room microbial communities from NASA Spacecraft Assembly Facility at Jet Propulsion Laboratory, Pasadena, California, USA -... ... | reverse complement strand
AAGCGGGGTGAAGTTTTCTTGCCAGTTTACGATAAGCTTTTTTTATATCTTCTGCCGATGCGTTTTTATCAACGCCAAGTACCTTGTAATAGTCTATAAAATCCATAGCCGTCTCTGCTTTTTATAAAGTAATTAAAGTTATACAATTGATTTCAAAAGTTAAACCAAGGGGTGCGAGACTGACAAGTGTGCAGTAATGGTACTACCTGAAAGCATTTATAGTTAATTATTTTCAACAATCTTACATTCCTGATTGATAGCTATATTAATATCCGCGCACATCATTATTTTTGCCGCGTATGAAGAATATTAGGAATTTTTGCATTATTGCGCATATTGATCACGGCAAGAGTACACTTGCAGACCGTTTGCTTGAATTTACCAAAACTATCAGCGACAGAGATATGCAGGCGCAAGTGCTTGATGATATGGACCTTGAACGTGAAAAAGGAATTACCATTAAGAGCCATGCTATTCAAATAAATTATACTTACAAAGGCGAAACATATACTTTAAATCTTATAGATACTCCCGGTCACGTTGACTTTAGTTACGAAGTAAGCCGTGCGCTTGCTGCCTGCGAAGGAGCTTTGTTGTTGGTAGACGCATCGCAAGGTATACAAGCTCAAACAATTTCTAACCTTTACCTGGCTATTGATAACAACCTCGAGATTATCCCTGTTATCAATAAAATTGATATGGAAGGCGCGAACATCGAAGTAACCCAGGATCAGATTATTGATTTGATAGGTTGTAAAAAAGAAGATATTTTATTAGCAAGCGGCAAAAGCGGAATTGGTATTGAAGAAATTTTGCAGGCAATTGTAGAACGTATTCCTGCCCCAAGCGGTAACCAGGATGCACCATTGCAAGCTTTAATTTTTGACAGTGTTTTCAATAGTTTCAGAGGAATTATTATTTATTATCGAATTGTAAACGGAAGTTTAAAGAAGGGTGATAAGATACAATTTGCAAGCAACAGGCAAGATTATATTGCAGATGAAGTAGGAATTCTGAAACTTACCATGACGCCTAAAGACGAAGTAAAAACAGGCGACGTTGGCTACATAATAACAGGTATTAAAAATGCCAAGGAGGTGAAGGTAGGTGATACCATTACACTTGCCAGCAATCCGGCTGAAATGATCAAGGGTTTTGAAGAAGTGAAGCCGATGGTATTTGCAGGTATCTTTCCTGTAAACACTGATGAGTTTGAAGAGCTAAGAGATTGCATGGATAAACTGCAATTGAACGATGCTTCGTTAACTTTTGAACTCGAAACTTCACAGGCACTTGGTTTTGGTTTTCGATGCGGCTTCCTCGGAATGCTGCACATGGAAATCATACAGGAACGTTTGGAGCGCGAGTTCAATCAAACAGTTATAACTACTGTACCAAACGTAAGCTTCATTGCATACACTTCAAAAGGCGATAAGATTGTTGTAAACAATCCTTCCGAAATGCCTGACCCGACAAAGTTGGAGATGATTGGAAGAACCTTTCATCAGAGCACATATTGTTACCATGGCTGATTACATCGGTAACATTATGACCTTATGCTTAGGTAAGCGTGGCATTCTTATCAATCAAAGCTATCTTACAGCAACCCGTGTTGAATTGATTTTTGAAATGCCTCTAACAGAGATAGTGTTCGATTTCTACGATAAGCTAAAGAGTACAACAAGAGGATATGCTTCGTTCGATTATCATCCAATAGGTTATCGTGAAAGTGATATTGTAAGAATGGATATTCTGTTAAACGGAGATACAGTAGATGCTTTAAGTGCATTGATACATCGTAGCCGTGCGCAGGATTTTGGTCGCAAGCTTTGCGAGAAACTGAAAGAGCTTTTGCCTCGCCAGCAATTCCAGATTGCTATTCAGGCTGCTATAGGTGCAAAAGTTATTGCCCGTGAAAACATCAGTGCAATGCGAAAAGATGTAACCGCAAAATGTTATGGTGGCGATATAAGCCGTAAGCGTAAGTTGCTGGAAAAGCAGAAGGAAGGTAAAAAACGTATGCGCCAGATAGGTAACGTTGAAGTGCCCCAGGAAGCGTTTTTAGCCGTATTAAAACTCGATTAGTTGTGCTCCTAAATCCGCCCGAAGAGGGGACGCGGTATAATTTATAAATTAACTCGTATACTTATAAGTTAGAGCCTTAATGAAGTTATTAAAAGTAGCCTCATTCCCTCTCCTTAAGGAGAGGGAATGAGGGAGAGTTAATACTCTTCCTGATCTCCTTTTCTTCCACCTTTAGCAGGCTTTTTCGGAGTAGTAGTAGCAGGACGTACGCCTCCTTGTTTTTCCATGTTCTTCTCCGATTGTAGAATCAATTTCTCTTCGTTGTTTTTGCCGTTGTCATCTTTCAATGGATCGGGCATTGGCGCTTCGCCGTCTTTAAGCTTAAAATCAAACACCTTATCTACCTGTAACCAGTGCCCGTTGTCCCACTTAAAGCCCTGGTAATCGCCATCAGGAACAAGTGTATAGTTTTTATCAGGTTCGTTTGTTTCGCTAACAAGATGATCGTAGACAATCATATCAAGTTCATGGTCATAATTCATTCTTGCACGTCCATCTTTTTTAAATTCAAGTGAAAAACGAGCCAACAAAGGAGAAGCTTTAACACGATCGGTGTCATTTGTCATTTTAAAATAAGGGCCACCAAAAACCGGTTTGCCATTATCATCAAACGTTAATACTTCAATCCATTTTTTAGTACTTTTTAAATGGTTGTCATCAAAACCTAAAAGAGTATAATATTTTTTATTATTGTAGGTCTTCTCAACTATTCCATAATAAATTGCCCCTATCCAGTTTTGTGCTGTGCGTACAGAGTCTTGCGGAGCATTTGTAAAATCGCTCATATCTATTAATGGAAATAATTTCAACGAGCCGTCGGCCGTACGCATTTGGATAGCTCCTCGTTGCCTGTAATAATCTTCGTCGCGTGTAAACTGCCATGAAAAAATTCTGAAAGAACTATCCGGCGCATAAAGACGCGAAACAGTTTCGAGAGAATCGAAAGGATAATAAAAAGAATTAGGTGTTTTTAATGATCGAACAAGCATGCGAACAAAAACGCTATCAGCACTAAAACGCTGTGAAGCTGTTTTATCCATTATCATTTGCCGTGCATAGTTTTTCATGCTGTCCTCCATCTTTCTCAATTGCTTTACGGTAGTTTGACGCAAAGTTTGTGAAGAAGCAGAAAGCGAAAAAAGCACCAATAAAATAAATAGAATTTTCCGCATATTTTTTAAATAATCTACGAATGTAAAGCTTGGGTTTTATAATGAATCGTGAATAAAGGCCGCTTCTATGTTTTTAGGATTTTATTATGTACGCTTCAACCAGTTTTGCTGCAGCAAGTAAGTCTTTACATCTAATATCAATAAGAGGATGAGGAGAGGGAACTTCAGGATTGGTAGTTTCAACAAAAATTGTATACATGCCGGCGTTCTTGCCAAACTGCATATCGCTAAGTTTGTTGCCAATCATGATGCTTTTTTTAAAATCAATTGAAGAGAAATCTTTCTGAGCCTGGAAAGCCATTCCGGGATTGGGCTTACGTTCGTAACAATTATTATCTGTACTACTGCAAAAGTATATTTTATCCAATCTTCCCGATGCGGCAATTATTTCTTCCCTCATATTAGTATGAATCGAGTTAAGATCATCAATTGTCATTAAACCTTTGCCAACGCCACGTTGGTTTGTTACCATTACAATGGTTCCAAATATTTCGGATAAGATTTTAAGGGCTTCAGTAACGCCATCATAAAATTTAAACTCGCTCCAGTTTAAAACATAATCCTCTTTCTTTTCATGATTTATAACGCCGTCACGGTCAAGAAATAGTGTCCAGCTTTTGTCAATTTGTGAGAGGATGTTCATGAGGTGAATCGTAATTGAATTTGTTTAGTTAGAAGATCTTATAGGAGTTTGAACCACGAAGGCACCAAGGGCACAGAGATACACACAAAGGGTAGGAGACTTTTATTTCAAATCCTATAAACCCCAGTTCCGCTTTACTTAAGCTCCGCCTGAGCCCTTTCATAATCTTCGGGAATGCCAATGTCTATAAAATATTCATCTTGCATTAAGCCAAACATTCGCCTTTTATCGTAATAAGCTTCGAGGTAATCTTTCTCGAAAGAGAATTTATCCGGTAGTTCTTCTTCTAAAAATTTATTACGATGCAAGGCGTACATTCCACCGTTAATACAGCCACTTTCGTAAAATTGTTTTTCTTTAAAACTTGTTATTACATGATCTTTATCAACTTCAACCACGCCATAACGGTCAAAGTTTTTCATTGGCTTTAAGCTGAGCGTACAATTAGAACCGCTTAATGTATGAAAGCCAGCCAAAACATTTACATCAATTTTAAATAGCGTATCTCCATTGGTAATAAGTACCGATTTTTCCTTTGCTATTTGCAATGCTTTTTTTATGGCACCGCCTGTTCCTAATGGTTCATCCTCAACTGAGGTTTTATAAAATAACGATGGAAACTCTGTTTGTAAATATTGTTCTATCACTTCGCTTTTATAACCAAGCGAAAAAATGAAATGAGTAATTCCCTGTTTTTGTAAATGCTTTATAACATAACCTATGAAAGGCTTTCCATTTATAGGCGCCATGCATTTAGGAAGATCAGGAACTGCTGAACGAAGTCTTGTACCTAAGCCGCCTGCAAGAATAATAGCTTCAGTAATAACCATAATTGTATGTTAAGCGGGAAATAAGTTTTCTTCAACTAACTGGCAAATGATGTGTCCCATCATTATATGACTCTCCTGTATGCGAGGTGTATCTGTTGAAGGAACGTTTAATAAAACATCGCTGAACGCTTTCATAGTGCCACCTGTTGTGCCGGTAAAGCCGATTGTTTTCATTCCTTTGCTTCTGGCTGATTCGAAAGCTTTTACAATGTTGGACGAATTACCTGAAGTGCTTAAACCAAGAATTACATCGCCGGCATTACCTGTTCCATCAATTATTCGTGCGTAAATAACATCATAACTGTAATCGTTGGCCACAGCAGTTAAATAGGATGTGTTAGTGTGTAAAGCTTCGGCTGGTAATGCAGGTCTGTCTTTATAAAATCTGCCGGAGAATTCGGCCGCTAAATGTTGTGCATCTGCTGCGCTTCCGCCATTACCGCAGAATAAAACTTTGTTGCCATTCTTAAATGCTGTTGTAACAATTTCAACAGCATTTGCTATTGCTGCAAGCAATGTTTCATCCTGAAGAATTTGTTGCTTTACATCTATTGATCGTGTTATGATCTCTGTTATGTTATTCATCCTTAGTGATAGTATTTTTAAATCTAATAAACGCTTATACTGTCCATGTATTTAAGCCGTGTGTTGCAAACTGGTAATGTTTACTTACACCGCCAAATTTTTCAAGCTCTTCAATTACTTTATAGCGGCAATTACCGGGGCAATAAAATATCATAAAACCGCCACCACCTGCACCACTTATTTTACCGCCGGTTGCACCAGCTTTTTTTGCCGCATAATAAATTTCTTCAATTTTACTGTTGCTTATGTTTGCCGCCATTTGCCTTTTCTGCTCAAAACCAAAGTCAAGTATTTCTCCAATCTCATGAAGCCTGCCTTTTAAAATTGCTTCTTTCATCATCTTAGCCTGCTCCTTTAACTGGTGCATTGCTTCAATGGATTTTTCGTTTTTCTGGTTTACATTTTTAACCTGCTCGTTTATAATAGTAGCACTTTCACGACTGGTAGAAGTGAAATATAAAACAATGTTATTCTCAAGTTCATTTAAATATTGCTGACGTATACGAAGCGGATTTACAATCACTTTATCACCTTCGTAAAACTCCATAAAGTTCACGCCGCCAAATGTTGCAGCATACTGATCTTGTTTACCACCCGCAAGTTTTAAATCATTTCGTTCTATATCATAAGCATAATGGGCGATATCGTATTCACCTAAAGGAAGCCGAAGCATTTCGGCAAATGCGCCAATAATAGCAACCACTAAAGTTGAAGACGTTCCAAGACCGCTGCCAGCAGGAGCATCAACATAAGTAGACAATTTGAAACCGGTTAAAGGAACTCCATAATCTTTTTGAATACGATTGTAAACACCTTTCAGGAGGTCTAATTTACCATCTATGGGTAACTGATTGTTCCATTCAAAACGTTGTTCTTCATGCCTGTCGAAAGCTTGAATTATGATAGCATTTTCGTCAACAGGCTGAATGTTAGCATGGGCAAATAAGGAAACTGATGCGTTTAAAATTGCACCTCCATAAATATCGCTATACGGACTTACATCGGTTCCTCCACCCGCTAATCCAATTCTTAAAGGAGCCCTGCTTCGGTAAATCATTTATTGGATAGATTACTTATTAAACTATTTATAGTGCCGGTTAAATTGCTCCAGCTATACTTTTTCTTTTCTTCGCGAAGATGTGGCAAAAAATAATCTTCGCCTAATTGGTATAACTGCAAAATTTTTTGTGCTATGGCTTCGGGGGTTGGCTCACTTACTAATCCTACTTTACCGTCAGGAACCAAATCTGGTAGTCCACCAACATTCGTAACCAACATAGGTTTTTCAAAATGATAGGCGAGGGGAGTTACACCACTCTGCGTAGCATTTCTATAAGGTTGAATAACAAAATCAGCAGCGCTTAAATAGTAACGTACTTCACTATCCGGTATAAAATCTGTTCTTAAGATAAGTTGCGTTGCAATATTTTTAGAAGCAATAATTTCATCATACACTTTTCTATCTTCATAAAACTCACCTGCTACTAACAGTTTAATTCCTGATTGTTCAATTGAAGGTAATGACATTGCTTCAAGCAAAATATCAAGTCCTTTATACTTTCTTATAAAGCCGAAAAATAAAATTATTTTCTCGTTAGCGTGTAATCCTAAATGTTCGCGTGCAACTGTCTTTGGTAATGCTTCTCCAAAGTTGTCGTACAAAGGGTGTACTACTTGCCTTGCAAGTTTCGTTGTAAACTCTTTTAAATCCTTCATCACCTTTTCACTCATGGTAATAAAAGCATCAACGGGCTTTAAAAAGTACTTTGTAAAGGGAACATCTCCTGGCCTTTTTTCATGAGGTCGAATATTATCAGCAATGCAAATAACTTTTGTATGACGGTTCTTTTTTACAGCTCTTAAAATGGTGCCTAAAGCAGGCCCCATAAACGGCAGCCAATAACGAACAACTATTATGTCCGGCTTTTCTTTTCGTAATTGGTTACCTACAGCAAGCCAGCTAAGCGGGTTGACAGAATTGATGGCAACCTTTATATTTATATCTTTTGGAGCAGGTTCAGTTGAGTACTGAGTAGTTCCGGGAAATAAGAAGCCGGGATATTGTAAAGAGAAAGTATAAATAGTAACAGTATTTCCTTCGCTTATAAATTGCCTCGCCAATCTTTCATTAAACGATGCTAAGCCACCACGAAGAGGATGAGCGGGACCAATAATTACCACTTTACTCATGCTGCAAAGATGCATGAAAACTACACAATTCCCACCTTCTTTTCAATAAGGTAAGAGTTACGTTCAGGAGAGTTTCGTGAGATAAGTTCGGCAACAAAACCGGCAAGAAATAATTGCATTCCAATTATCATTGTTGTCATTGCTATATAAAACGACGGACGATTAGTTAAAGCAAACTCAGTTGAAATAACTTTTGCTATGATTAAATAAATAATCATGCATAAACCAATAAGAAAACTAAGTGTACCATACAAACCAAAGAAATGCATAGGCCTTTTACCAAACTTGCTGACAAAAGTTATAGTCGCGAGGTCTAAAAAACCATTGATAAAGCGTTCCCATCCAAACTTAGTAGTTCCATATTTTCTTGCACGATGTTCAACTACTTTTTCACCAATTTTTCTAAAGCCTGCCCACTTTGCAATTACTGGTATGTAACGATGCATTTCACCATATACTTCAATACTTTTTACAACTTTTTTCTTGTAAGCCTTGAGCCCACAGTTAAAGTCGTGCAATTGTATACCGCTTGTTCTGCGGGTAACGCCATTAAAAAATTTGGTAGGAATTGTTTTGGTAAGAGGATCGTATCTTTTCTTTTTCCAGCCGCTTACTAGATCATATCCATCTTCAACAATCATTCTTCGCAGTTCAGGAATTTCATCAGGAGAGTCTTGCATGTCTGCATCCATAGTAATAATTACATCACCTTTAGCTGCTTTAAATCCTTCGTTTAGCGCAGCAGACTTACCATAGTTGCGTTGAAATTTAATGCCTTTTATATTGGTATTAGTCGCTATTAAATTTTCAATTACCTCCCAACTATCATCCGTGCTTCCGTCGTCAATTAAAACAATTTCATAGGTAAGATTATTTGCATTGCAAACCCTTTCAATCCAGGCACATAATTCGGGGAGAGACTCCTCTTCATTAAACAAAGGAACTACTATCGATACATCCATTACTATAAGTTAACCTTGTTGAACAAACGGACCCTGCGGATTTTTTTTAGCAACAGCCGCACCTATTAAAGATGCAATAGCTCCAATTATTATTGTTGAAAGAAGTTGACCTGCTACAGCAAACAAAACAAAGTTCTTTTTGGTCATGTTTAAAATCTTATCTATTTGCTCGTCCGATTGTCCCTGGCTTTCTAATTGAGCCCTTGCTTTTTCCATTGCAATATCTCTCATTTCAGGATTAATAAACTTTAAAGAAATGAAAGTATAAATAATCATAATTGCTGTAATGGCAGCAGTAACTTTAAACCCATGAGCAAACGCGTTGCCAAAAGTTACATTGCCACTTAATTGTTTTGCATAGGTGACGACACTCCAGATAATTCCCGCTATTAGAATAACTATTCCAATTGAGCCGACACCTTTATTGTCTAACATATTCATAAACTGAATAATCAGGTTAAATACAATTAAGATGAGCGCAATGATAACGGCTTTAGCTAAGGGCGAAGTAACTTTTGTTTCCATGGGTAAATATTATTCGTTCAAATATAGTTTGTCTTTATTGATAATACCAATCACTTTACCTTTTAATTGTTTATTGATAAAGGGACTGTTTTTTGACTTGCTTTTAATATTGCTGTTGATAAAAGTATATTCAGTGTTTCGTTCAAACATGGTAATGTTTGCAACGTTATCAATGTCGATTTTAGTATCGTCTATTGAAAAAATCTTACGTGGATTATTGCTTAATACATCTACCAATCTTTCTGTTGTTATATCTGTAAGCACAGAATTTATAACAGCAAAACACGTTTCTAATCCTATCATACCTGGTTTCGCATATTCAAACTCGCAGGTTTTATTATCCCAATCCTGCGGAAGATGGTGTGTTGCAACTGCATCTATTGATCCATCTATAACTCCTTGTCGTAAAGCAAGCATATCATCTTTACTACGCAATGGTGGATCTACTTTTAGATTGGTATCATAATCAGCCAGGTCTTCATCACAAAAAAACAAATGATAAGGAGTAACGCTACAGGTAACGTTTATTCCGTGTTGTTTTGCTGCTGTAACTAAAGCCAAACTTTTAGCGGTAGATATTCCTGTTATATGAACTTTACCTTCAGTATAGTTTGCAAGCTCAATATCGCGACTGACTATTATTTCTTCAGCAATAGAAGGCACACCAGGCAAACCTAATCTTGTACTTGTAGTACCTTCATTCATTAACCCAAGTTTGCCAATTGTTTTATCTATTGGCAATTGAATTAATACTCCATCAAAAGCTTTCGCGTATTGCAAAGCTTTTAAAAATAATCCTGGTGTTTGAACAGGGTTGAGACCATCGCTAAAAGCAACTGCCCCGCTGTTACGCATGTCGTACATCTCCGCAAGTTCTTTCCCTTCTATATTTTTTGTAATGCTTCCAACAGGACAAATATTAACAGGTAGCGACTTTGATTTTTGAACAACATATTCAACCGAAGACTTGTTTGAAACGGACGGATTAGTATTCGGAAGTACAAACACATTTGTAAAGCCACCCGCAGCAGCAGCATTAGCCCCTGTTTCAAGAGTTTCTTTGAACTCAAAACCAGGGTCGTTAAAATGAGAGAAAATATCAACCCATCCTAAAGATATTATTGCATTATCAGCCTCAATTAATTTCGCTTCAGTATCGCTTAGGTTGTCTTCGATTTTTTTAATGACGCCGTCAACAATTAAAATATCTTTTATCTGTCCGTTAAAAGGAGATGAGTAGTTTGAAATGGTAACCTGCTTTAGTAAAAGCTTCATGCAGAGGAAAGAAAATTTGGTGCAATATAGAGTGTTTTTTATAAAAAGCTTTTACATTTGCCACCCTGCTAAACAAAGGTTTAGCAAAGGTTCGGGATGTGGCGCAGTCCGGTAGCGTACACGTCTGGGGGGCGTGGGGTCGCAAGTTCGAATCTTGTCATCCCGACCAAGACAGTTTTATTAAAATTTAAAAAGCTCGTAAAACATTGATTTTTCGGGCTTTTTGTTTTTTTAGGTTTATCAATTCTTGTCAAATCTCTTCTAATAGCAGGTGACAGATTCGGTTCATGCCATATTTTGTGGTGTATGCTATAGCTCTAATTGGAGTTGAATTAATAGTAGAAATAACTCTTCTATCAAGGTTTTTTTTATCTATCTTCCCATGCGCTGAATACCCAAACTCATACCATCAGTGCAATAAATTAACCGATGCTAACATTACCCTTAAAACAGCAAAACCCAGGCGTAGGTTTTTTTCTTCTGCTTCTCCTAATTTTCTCGATGTTTACCGCAGGCGCTCAAAAGATCAATGAAAGTACGGTTGTCAAAGACTCATCCGGTACTATTTACCCATCATCTATATGGCGTGCATTACTATTAAAAGGAGGACATACTTTAAAACCTGAAAACAAAAAAGATCCAAATACCGCATTTTTTATAGTTAGTTTATCAGACGAAGAAAAGAATGCGAGACTTGCAAAAATGCCGCAACCAAAAGAAAGCCTATTTTTTAAAAACGGGGATCAATTTAAGTTGGGCCGGATAACAGATATACAAGGCAACAAAATTGACCTGAAAAACAACCAGGGAAAAATAACGGTGATTAACTTTTGGTTTATAAACTGTCAGCCTTGTCGCTTAGAGATCCCTGAGCTTAATACCCTTGCGAAAAAGTATGCATCGGATAGCGTGCGGTTTGTGGCGATAGCATTGGATGATAGATATCCGCTAAAAGATTTCCTGCAAACAATGCCTTTCGATTATCACATAATTGACGACGGCAGATCGTATGCGGA
>Ga0181463_1000489_pt1 | contig 11288 bp, 5 predicted proteins | sample InSIn1gowninarea_FD_119071 | JGI IMG/M metagenome (GOLD analysis project Ga0181463, IMG submission 119071) | Clean room microbial communities from NASA Spacecraft Assembly Facility at Jet Propulsion Laboratory, Pasadena, California, USA -... ... | reverse complement strand
GGGGATGCCATCAAGGAGTAGTACTACCCTGTCAAAAGCTATGAGGACAAATACATCAAATGGACCACACTGCGGCAGGGACGAGACCAAGATGTGCCAGAGTTCACAAATATTTTTCATACCCTTCGCACACAGTTGGGTATCAAAGATTCTGAGCTGCATCTGGTACTCAAATACCGCGGCTGCCTACACAGATACATCCAGGAAGAGATGGAGTTCTTGAACATCTCCTCACTCGGCACAGCATACCGATACGCTGTCAAAATCGAGCAAAAGTTCAAACAGAAGAAGCGAGACTTTGGATCTGCAAATCCGAAGCCCAAAGGACAAAGCCAAGGCGGGGTGACCCAAGACAACCCCTCGAAGCTGCAAGAAAAGAACAACACCACGAAGCCGAAGAAGGACACAGGAAAGTGGTGTGAGTTCCACAAGAGTCCCACTCATAACACAAGTGAGTGTCAGACCAAGCAGTCATTGGTGGCCGAGTTGAAGGCTTCCGAATCAGATGCATGTTCCGACTCTGAGCCAAAACCCGACAAGGGGGATGGAAAAGAGAAGAAAATCATTGATGCGGATCCTAGTGCCACTGTTGCCACTGCCAAGATCCAGAAGAATGAGCTCAAAGAGCCAGAGAAGGGGGAACGTCTTTTCCACTCACAGATGTGGGTGAAGGGTTCGCCACTGCAATTCATTGTCGACAGTGGTAGCCAAAAGAACCTCGTTTCAGCGGAGGTCGTGAAGTGGTTGGGCCTACCAACTACACCACACCCACAACCGTAAAATATCGGGTGGCTTCACGAAGGACGAGATCTCAAAGTTTTCTAGCAGTGCCGCCTTCCCTACAGCATCAAGCCCTTCACAGACAAGGTATTGTGTGATGTTACACTTCTGGATGTTTGTGATGTGCTATTAGGCCAACCATACTTGTGGAGGCGACATGCTGTGTATGAGTCAAGGCCTCATGCTGTCATTATTTCTTTGGATAATTCATTATACAGGATACTGGAGGTAGACCCACCTATCGCCACCTGTTTGATCACTACCAAGAAAGGTAGCAAGCTCATATCACAGACTAGGAAATTTATTTCCTGTTTGGTTCACTCCCAAAGTAAGGGGAAGATCGTTGCTACATCCATTACCCCCACAAAGGGTTCCTCCATGCAGCGGAAACAACAAAGGGATACGGTCATAACAGAAGACAGGAACAACTTCTCCTTACCCAGAGGGGTACCACACAAGTTTTAGGTGGGCGACAAAGTTTGGTTATGTTTGCGGAGGGAGCGCCTTACTAGAACCCATCAGAAACTCAAGCCACTTCGACATGGTCCTTACACGAGTAACAAGGCTACGGGAAACAATGCTTTGAAGCACAACATTCCTCCATCCCTTCGCTTGCACCGAGTGTTCAATGTGGATCGTCCCTGACCATGCTCCCCACCATTTCTGGACACATCAGAGATTGCAGAACAGCTCACCAGAGACCCAGCTCACCAGAAGCTTCCTCATCGCAGGGAGGAACTCAACGCAATGGGGACCATTGCTTCGGAATGGGGGAGGAATGATCTAGGTGGATGTTGGTGGCCACCCACCTATCCCATTTGGACCCCCACAACTGTCTCTTTCAGTTTTTCAGTCTCCTTAATTATAGCGCAGTTTACTATTTTTAGCAGTTTTCGGGTCCTAAACTTCCAGGGCCGTTTTGAGGCCCTAAATGACGTTTTTTGGGAAATCCACCGCCAACGATTTTTCTAATAAAAATCGTCTTTTCCGTCGTAGTCCTCGGAGAGATATTTCCAACGGGCTATCATGCACGTCAAATGGAGATAATATGACCAATTCGCGACCCCGGGAAGTTGGCTGTCCAACTCACCCCAAAACGAGGCCCACAATTTGGCGTTTCATCTTCTAGGGTTAGGTTTTGGAATGTGAAGGGTTTTCCATTGTTTCTCGATAATAAATAGGCCTTCGAGCCTCATTGTAAACATAGTTTTGGAACAATTCAGAGGCATGTAGCCACCACATCTCTTCTCAAAGATAAGCTACCATCGCCTTAGCTGGGTTATTTCCATTGTTGTTTGTAAGCTTGTTTCAGTATTCTACATTAATGAAGTAAACTGTTATTTCCGCTGCATATATATGTTTATGGTTATGGTTATCTCTGTGTTTTATTGCGTTCCTGCTTAAATCCGGATCAGTACCCAACTAGAAAAACATGTCTCAAATGAAGAGATAAACCAACTAGTTGGTGAAGATAATCTAAATGAAAATATTTAATAGAATTATGATGTAGAGGAAAAAGGAATTTCTTTACCACTGACTACGGTTCAAGATGTAAGCTCAAATAAAAGGATCAATGCTATTAGAGGCTAAACAAAATAAGATACATCGTAGACAATTGATAATGTTGAATTCGATGAATATTTGATAAGGGATATTTAAGGTGTAATAAGTGTTTCAAAGAGTATTAAGGTGTTATGTAACTTGGCTATTTCAAAGAAGGGATGTTACCACTCATCGATATGGTTTAATGTATCGTCTCCTCCCACTATAAAAGTATGTTACCTTCTACCTGCACCCATGTGGCACAAGTACTCTTCAAGTGATTTCACTTACCCCTCCCCTTACCTCTCTAAGAACCTTCAAAACGCTTTCCTGTTCTCTTTCCTAAGCCCTTTATGAATCCTTCACTATGTTACTTTAACTTTACTTCAATGGCACTTGGAATATGCATGTGCTATTGGTTTCTAAGTAATAAGGGAGGTAATAGTCCTCAAGCATTGTCTTATTTTTCATAATTAGTATTTGAGTAACATATAACAAAACTCACCTACCTTTACCTTTAATAAAAAAGACAAAAATCTCAATTAGAAACCCACTGAAAGGAAAGGGATGAGAAGATGGCAACATGCAAGCTCAAGCAAGAGGGCCCCATGCAAAGACATTGAGAAGAAAGGGGTAGATAATGCTACCTCGATAATCAACCATGTCATCCTTAAGCCTATAAATATCAACTCATGCACCTACTAAGTGTCTCAACTAGAGAATCTCCTCTCATCCCATGAAGCATAGTGTCTCATTCAACTGCCTAGGGTGAGCCTCCCATGCCCTGCTGCTTGAATGGAGATTGTCAAAGGGCAATAGCCAAACCTGCTACGACTGTAAGCAACACTGGAGGATGATGGGTGGGTATGTCCCAAAGAGTGTGATTAAGAGTCTGTCAGAATGCTCGAGAGTAATCCTACAGATGACTCTCTCTCTGCCTTGGATCTGCTGATAACCCCATCATGTCCCTTCCTTCACTAAACATAGTGTCCCTAGATGCTCAAGAGTCAATAATGTCTTCATCAATCCTAGGTGAGTTGCATCCAATGGTACACCTACTGTCCCTGTCCATAAGTTGCCCTGGAGACAACACTCCAAGATCTCATTGCACGGTATCATGTGTCACTGCATACCACTAAGTACCTCCACACTCCTCGAACACATATTTCATTAAAATTGGAAAAAATATATATTATAAGGACATCAATAGAATTGATTTTTTTTCTTATTTTGAAATTATACATCCAATATTTAACTCCAAATTTAATGCAATGTGTTCAAGTCGACATGCCACTGTATGTCGCAACCTATCCTTGTACACCACTGAATACCTATGGCTATGGCTATACCATCCTGTGTCCATCTTGGGTCACTACACCTATCACTCCCCGCATGTCCTAAATGCGATGTGAGTCACTCCTCCTACCCCACATTGTAAATCGGCACGTTGTGGTATACCACCATGCATCTTCATGCTCCTCTGCACACCACTACTCCTCCCTACATAGGCCTCCACACGACTAGGTGTTATGTCCTAGAATTTGGTTTGTATGCATCAGGCCACATCCCTCTATATAACATTGGACACTATGAACTGACTCTCTGCAGTCTTATGTACCACTCCCTACTGTCGTAACACCTTGTAACATATAGCATCTCAAACGTGGCAAAGTTTCCACCACTCTACCAGTGACCCCACCATGAGATGCGTCGTGTCCCCTCGTCTATCCTGGTACACCTAAGCACCCTAATTCCACTCCTACTAGAGGGTATATCTCAGTTGTGCCCATCTTTTGTGACCCCTGAGTCCTAAAAATCAATGGGAGAACATCGTCTCCATACAATATATGTGGCCTACCCATGCCACCTCCTCCAACTAGCTTCTGCCAGAGAATTCTAATCATCCTGCACCCCCATGTGCAACCAACATGCCAAAAGAACTAATGGAGTCTTCTTACAAACCACTTGGCCACTGGTAGCAACTAGAACTCCCCTCATGAATGCATGCACTCAGTCACTATGTTGACTACCTCATTAATTCCATAGCCATCCCACATGTCTGATATGAGATGGGAATCCTTTCCTATATCCCAATGCCAAACTAGGTCTTGAGTAACCTCGATGTCTAATAGCCCCCACTAAGCTTCACTCTGAGCTATGACCATCTCCATGAGTCTAGCTCACTCTATTAGGTACCAACTTAGAATCTCTCGCCATCCAACCCTAAGAGAGGGATCGAATGCAGAAACTCCAACACATAGAACAATCCCTCCATCATGCAAGTGTTTCACCTTGCACAGCTCATGTCACCTCAACTCACCATCCTGGTCAACACATAAAATCTGTCAGGAGGTATCTGCATCTCTCTCACTCTCTAGTGCAAAGCTGGTCTAACAATGTTGCAAGCCCCATCTATATAATCCTAGAGAGAGCTAATGTCAGGAAGTACTGCAAATATGTTGATAGTTTGTGCATCTATCTACTCTAAGTCAATGGTTAGCCCCAAATAAGACTACTCATCCTCCTCCACCATGGGCTCAATATGAGTCATAAACTTCCCCAACATGACTAGATCACACCCCTCTATGTTATCTCCATGTTGTAGGTGACTGTAACCCTGCAACTCTATCGTAGATATGGGTGCCTTTGTACCTATTAGTTCCTTATCAAGGGTAGTGATGTCTCTCAACACCTCATCATCATGTCGTGTGCTGCTATCACCCAAAAACTCAATCATGTCCCGAGATACCTCATCAATGTATACCTCAACAGTGGATGTCACCTCCTCAACGGTGGACATATATGTTTCTCATGGCACCTCATCAATGGATGGCCCTATGGGTGTATGCTCTACTCCTTCCCCCAAGGTGTCAACTCGTGCTATCATTGAGGTCTCCAACAATGATGACTCTTGTGCTACACTAGGTATATGAATGTGCTCCTCATGAACTAGCATATCGTTGGCTTGCTCCTCAAGCCCCTCATGTCTAAAATGAGGTCTCCACCAGCAAAATCATCTCCTTGAATCACCCTCTACCTGTCCCTGACCTACCTACTCCTTTTCAAGAGATCTGGTGCCCTAATTCTATCGGCTTCCCCAAATGGTGTAGATGGTTGTACTCCCACAGCTTGTGCACCTATAGTGTTTATGTTATAAGGAAAATGATGGATTTTTTCTGACACCTTCCTCAACTGAGCCAACCTCTCATCGTTCCAATGAATTCCACCCTAGAATTAATGCATATTGAATTTCCCTTGAACCATGGGTGGTGTACGGTGTAATGTATCATTGTGCATACATACCCAAAACTCCCATGATCTTACTAGTTACCCATAACTAGGCCAAGAACTTGGCCCTGATACCACTATAATGTTCCAAAATAGGAAAAATAGTGATATGCAAGAAAAATAACAAGTTTCATCACAGAAATTTCTAAACAATTAGAAAACACCCATAACTATGAGAGAAATGGAAGCAACTGAGCCATTTTATTATAAATTAGTGCAAGATTACAAAATAAAGAAGGAATGCACCCATGGCTAAAAACCCCACCTACAGTGCTACGAAAATTCCGCAAAATTATCGAGAATCACAAAACCCAAAAATGATTTGGCCTGTTTTTGAAATTCCAAAATCGACCCCCAAAAGGATTGTGCAGTTCTCAGTAATTCTACATTGTTTGTTACAAATATATGGATGAAAACCCCACGTGAAATTCTTACAAAATTATGTAAAATTATATCTGAGTTCCTCGTCAAAAACTGAGAAAAACCCAGAAATGGTCTGTCCTAATTTTGACGTTCACAAATCGACCCCCAAAAGCCCTACGCTTTCCAATAGTTGTTGAAGCACGCTGTCTCTTAAACCACTAGAAAAATCCTCCCTGAAAACTGCTGAAATATAGAAATCAACTCCACTAATACTTCCCTTATTTCTCCCGACAAGAAATAGCCCCAATGGCTGAAACTTTGTTTCCCACATATGCCTAGTTTGTCTCTTATGCGCTAGCCACATAGTGGCCAAAATCACTCCCAAATATTGTTGCCACTTATAGCCCTGAAATTCACCCAATAACCAACCAATATATTGAGTGTTCTTCTCCTAATTTCTCTCGACAATATCCCTATGGAATAATACTGCGATAGCCACACTAGATCAACTATTGCGTCCTCCAGAAATACGCATTGCTGGGGTGAACTGAATACAAATGTTGGGAATCTCTCTACAAATATCCTTTGGATGATAATGGATGAACCTCTCTAGGGTGGCACTTGAAGTCCCCCAAAGAAAGGGTGAGTTCTCCACTTGGAAAAATCTTGCTAAATAGAAAGTGCCCCGGCTAAACAACATAAGAAACAAAATCAAATTTGATAAGCCATGAATGCCAAATGAAGTGTTCTTACTTCCTTGTATAACTTTCGATTAGCATTTCTTCCTACCTTTTCTTCCCTCTCATGCGTTTTGAATCATTGCATTAGGGAGTGTGTATTTCTTATGTGGGTGGTCCCCACATATCATTAAGAAAACAAAATAAAATAAAATTCACTTGCCTTTAACTCCTAAGTCTTCTGTCAAAAATCAAATGGGCCCCGTCTTCAGCAAAATTGGCCCCCAAAATGTAGAAATAAATCCTTTTCCATAATAATTTAGGGAGGGACATTATAATGATTCTCTAGATATATTACAACCCCAAAACTCACATTCATATAAAATAATAAGGGGGACAAAAATCTCAAAGAGGAACCATTTTTAATCCAAATCCAAATATTTGATGAATTACAATCATTTTGAATCCAATAGTAAATTTCCCATCCTCCATTTATCTGTTTCTCGATGCTATAATTCTAACTGAGCTAATGGTGGATATCAATTCTAAGATATATGTATGAAGAAACATCCTCCAAGTGGCTAATATCGTAAATGAACCTATCATAGATGATATTCGTTGATTTGATTATCATTAGTTTAGTCTTGTCATTGTTAATAATCATACCCATCTTGGAGCAAAAATCTTAGAATATTATCGGTTGCTTGTTGAGATTAACATGGATCCTTGCCAAAAGAATACTATCGTCATCATAAAGGAGTAGAGTTATGATGATTCCACTAAGCATGGGGATAGCATATCCTACATATTCTAAAGAACCTTCAAGTTTATCTATGTCAATTTCTAAAAGGGTAATGGATAAGAGAAACCCTTTCTTAACTTTGATATTGCAATTAATTTATTATGATCACCCCTCAGTAATATTAAGCTTGGCAATAACATTCTCATTGAACATTTTCACAACCACTCTCAACTCGATATGAACCATTAAGTCCTCCAACATATTCAATATATTTGTCTGAGGAGTTGTGTCAAAAGTTTTTCTAATGTCCAAAAAACAGCAAAAGAGGTTAGTCTTATTATAATGATTTTAAAATTCTATTTTTATATTAGTAAATATTTGTATTGATAAGTGAGAATTGATAACTTTGGATGCCATCCAAATATAACTATTTTATAAGTTCCACAAATGGGCCTGTTATAACATGTCTTCAAAGACTTGAACCAAGACAAGCTAGGGAAACAAATTGTTCACTAAACCTCTTGAACTAAGATGTTTAATTAATTTTGAGGAAACTAATATTATCATATTTTTATTTTGTTTTCCGATTCAATCTTATTACAATTTAAATTAGATTAAAAAAACTTAAGAGACCAACTCATTTCTACAAGGTGTTTAAGAAAATGTATAATAGTTCTTGTACCTTGTGGTGACATACATATATTCTAGTTAACAAAAGCTAAAATTTCATAGAATCATTTGTTCATGGTTTCATTGATTTGGTTAGGCTCCTGCATTTCTCTGATTTTGTTTCCTTCATAGGAAGGACTAGTCATGATCCTCTCATAAGCCTAATAGCCTATGTAATTGACATATTATATAATTATCTTACAAAGGGTCATTATAGACTCTTCAATTTAGAAATTGTTCTTTTTGAATAAACTCGAGTTAGCATTATCTACCCCTTTCTTCTCAATGTCTTTGCATGGGGCCCTCTTGCTTGAGCTTGCATGTTGCCATCTTCTCATCCCTTTCCTTTCAGTGGGTTTCTAATTGAGATTTTTGTCTTTTTTATTAAAGGTAAAGGTAGGTGAGTTTTGTTATATGTTACTCAAATACTAATTATGAAAAATAAGACAATGCTTGAGGACTATTACCTCCCTTATTACTTAGAAACCAATAGCACATGCATATTCCAAGTGCCATTGAAGTAAAGTTAAAGTAACATAGTGAAGGATTCATAAAGGGCTTAGGAAAGAGAACAGGAAAGCGTTTTGAAGGTTCTTAGAGAGGTAAGGGGAGGGGTAAGTGAAATCACTTGAAGAGTACTTGTGCCACATGGGTGCAGGTAGAAGGTAACATACTTTTATAGTGGGAGGAGACGATACATTAAACCATATCGATGAGTGGTAACATCCCTTCTTTGAAATAGCCAAGTTACATAACACCTTAATACTCTTTGAAACACTTATTACACCTTAAATATCCCTTATCAAATATTCATCGAATTCAACATTATCAATTGTCTACGATGTATCTTATTTTGTTTAGCCTCTAATAGCATTGATCCTTTTATTTGAGCTTACATCTTGAACCGTAGTCAGTGGTAAAGAAATTCCTTTTTCCTCTACATCATAATTCTATTAAATATTTTCATTTAGATTATCTTCACCAACTAGTTGGTTTATCTCTTCATTTGAGACATGTTTTTCTAGTTGGGTACTGATCCGGATTTAAGCAGGAACGCAATAAAACACAGAGATAACCATAACCATAAACATATATATGCAGCGGAAATAACAGTTTACTTCATTAATGTAGAATACTGAAACAAGCTTACAAACAACAATGGAAATAACCCAGCTAAGGCGATGGTAGCTTATCTTTGAGAAGAGATGTGGTGGCTACATGCCTCTGAATTGTTCCAAAACTATGTTTACAATGAGGCTCGAAGGCCTATTTATTATCGAGAAACAATGGAAAACCCTTCACATTCCAAAACCTAACCCTAGAAGATGAAACGCCAAATTGTGGGCCTCGTTTTGGGGTGAGTTGGACAGCCAACTTCCCGGGGTCGCGAATTGGTCATATTATCTCCATTTGACGTGCATGATAGCCCGTTGGAAATATCTCTCCGAGGACTACGACGGAAAAGACGATTTTTATTAGAAAAATCGTTGGCGGTGGATTTCCCAAAAAACGTCATTTAGGGCCTCAAAACGGCCCTGGAAGTTTAGGACCCGAAAACTGCTAAAAATAGTAAACTGCGCTATAATTAAGGAGACTGAAAAACTGAAAGAGACAGTTGTGGGGGTCCAAATGGGATAGGTGGGTGGCCACCAACATCCACCTAGATCATTCCTCCCCCATTCCGAAGCAATGGTCCCCATTGCGTTGAGTTCCTCCCTGCGATGAGGAAGCTTCTGGTGAGCTGGGTCTCTGGTGAGCTGTTCTGCAATCTCTGATGTGTCCAGAAATGGTGGGGAGCATGGTCAGGGACGATCCACATTGAACACTCGGTGCAAGCGAAGGGATGGAGGAATGTTGTGCTTCAAAGCATTGTTTCCCGTAGCCTTGTTACTCGTGTAAGGACCATGTCGAAGTGGCTTGAGTTTCTGATGGGTTCTAGTAAGGCGCTCCCTCCGCAAACATAACCAAACTTTGTCGCCCACCTAAAACTTGTGTGGTACCCCTCTGGGTAAGGAGAAGTTGTTCCTGTCTTCTGTTATGACCGTATCCCTTTGTTGTTTCCGCTGCATGGAGGAACCCTTTGTGGGGGTAATGGATGTAGCAACGATCTTCCCCTTACTTTGGGAGTGAACCAAACAGGAAATAAATTTCCTAGTCTGTGATATGAGCTTGCTACCTTTCTTGGTAGTGATCAAACAGGTGGCGATAGGTGGGTCTACCTCCAGTATCCTGTATAATGAATTATCCAAAGAAATAATGACAGCATGAGGCCTTGACTCATACACAGCATGTCGCCTCCACAAGTATGGTTGGCCTAATAGCACATCACAAACATCCAGAAGTGTAACATCACACAATACCTTGTCTGTGAAGGGCTTGATGCTGTAGGGAAGGCGGCACTGCTAGAAAACTTTGAGATCTCGTCCTTCGTGAAGCCACCCGATATTTTACGGTTGTGGGTGTGGTGTAGTTGGTAGGCCCAACCACTTCACGACCTCCGCTGAAACGAGGTTCTTTTGGCTACCACTGTCGACAATGAATTGCAGTGGCGAACCCTTCACCCACATCTGTGAGTGGAAAAGACGTTCCCCCTTCTCTGGCTCTTTGAGCTCATTCTTCTGGATCTTGGCAGTGGCAACAGTGGCACTAGGATCCGCATCAATGATTTTCTTCTCTTTTCCATCCCCCTTGTCGGGTTTTGGCTCAGAGTCGGAACATGCATCTGATTCGGAAGCCTTCAACTCGGCCACCAATGACTGCTTGGTCTGACACTCACTTGTGTTATGAGTGGGACTCTTGTGGAACTCACACCACTTTCCTGTGTCCTTCTTCGGCTTCGTGGTGTTGTTCTTTTCTTGCAGCTTCGAGGGGTTGTCTTGGGTCACCCCGCCTTGGCTTTGTCCTTTGGGCTTCGGATTTGCAGATCCAAAGTCTCGCTTCTTCTGTTTGAACTTTTGCTCGATTTTGACAGCGTATCGGTATGCTGTGCCGAGTGAGGAGATGTTCAAGAACTCCATCTCTTCCTGGATGTATCTGTGTAGGCAGCCGCGGTATTTGAGTACCAGATGCAGCTCAGAATCTTTGATACCCAACTGTGTGCGAAGGGTATGAAAAATATTTGTGAACTCTGGCACATCTTGGTCTCGTCCCTGCCGCAGTGTGGTCCATTTGATGTATTTGTCCTCATAGCTTTTGACAGGGTAGTACTACTCCTTGATGGCATCCCC
>Ga0181463_1000201_pt1 | contig 11293 bp, 17 predicted proteins | sample InSIn1gowninarea_FD_119071 | JGI IMG/M metagenome (GOLD analysis project Ga0181463, IMG submission 119071) | Clean room microbial communities from NASA Spacecraft Assembly Facility at Jet Propulsion Laboratory, Pasadena, California, USA -... ... | reverse complement strand
ATGAAGAAATAGGTAGATCAGCATTGCTCAGAGTGCCAATTTCAAGAAGGGGATCAGGTATTTTTGAGGCTACAACCATATAAGCAAACATCACTCAAAGACAAGGGTTGTCAGAAACTATCTCCAAAATTCAACGAACCGTATCAAGTACTTTAGTGCATTGGAGAAGTGGCCTACAAGCTAGCTTTGCCACCCATTGCAAAAATCCATCCAGTTTTCCATGTCTCATGCCTCAAGAAAGTGATTGGGAACAATTGCAGAATTCAAACCAGTCTACCTGAATTGGATGAAGAAGGGTCAATCTGGCTCCAACCTGAATAGGTCCTAGACACACGAGAATGACACCTGCGTGGCCACATGATCAAGGAAGTCCTCATCAAGTGGAAATACACCTCTCTAGAAGATGCAACCTGGGAACCAACCACTATTCTTTAGCAAGTTCCACAGCTTTAGCCTTGAGGACAAGGCTATTCTTAAGGGGGAGGGCATGTTAGGGTCCCACCCTAACCCCCTTATTTATGTAGTATGCTCGAGTCATAGTTATAGTTAAGTAAAGAGTAAAGAGTCAATAAAGCCCATATTAATAATTGTAAGTGGTTAACCCGCATTTAAGGACAGAACCACAGTTAGTTGCAAATGGGCCATGGTATTAGATAGATGGTATTAATAAGAACCATGGTATTGCTCCATGGTATTGCATGTATGAGTCATATATAAAGGATAGAGACTCCCTGCGAGGAGCGTCATGTTTTATTTTGTAATCGAGCTCTGCTCTATTGAAGGTTACACCCTCGAAGAGGCAAGTGAACATTGCTTTCTGAATAATAAAATACTTGATGTTGTTTCTCACTATTCTATGTTCTGGGTATATTTCTTCACATATTTGGTATTCTAGTATTGTCTTGCAGGTTAAGAGCATAACAATAATGGGGTGCACTGGAGGGAAGGGGATAGGCCGTGGGAAGGAGGCAGTGAAGCCCGTTGAATATGTGACAAGAGTGGGCATGAGGGCTTCCATGCCATCCCTGATCTTCCACCCATGGAAAAGAAATCCTCGAATAATAGGGCTGTGAATCCTAGGGAGACCCGGGAGACCAGGGAGGAGTTAAAATAAGAAATGACTAAAATCAACCTATATCAACTACAATTAATAATTGTTATTTGATTGTTCTTATACATTGTGCTATTTATAGAGTGGTGTCAAAATATTTAGAATATTATTGCAATTTCAATATTGTACAAAACTTGAATGAAGCTCGAGCATGCCAAAGGTCAAGAGAAAAATTATATAAAAATACCTAACCGCAAATGGAGAAATATCCTCATGCTACATCAATTAGTCCATTACTTAAAAATGAAACTCTTTTGCAAATGGCGGCACGAGTGGACCTGGTGAGGAAGTTCCTATGATTCCTAATGGAGGAATACATCATAAAGGAATCCATTTGCAGTGTAGAGGAATGCCTGGAACACCACAGGCACCTCTTGGGTTTTCCAGATATGCGTAGGCAATTCGTGGGCATTACCAGCCTTTGGTGCTATGATGCCTTTGATACCCACCAGACCCCTGGGTTCAGGATGTGTGGCTTTCTAATGGAGATATTCTTGCAGAAAATTGGTTCCCCATTTTGTATCAACGAATTCAAGCTCTGGTTCGAAGGAAATTTTTTGAAAAGTTATTGTCAATACAGTTCTACTTAGATCTTCAATGGTGCTTGCATCGTACCACGCGAAAAGAATGAAAGCAACATGAAAATTTGTAGAGTCTATAGCTGACACGCAGTGGATTTGTGACCAAATTGTACAGATGGTTGAACTTTGATAGTCGATTCTTGTTTTACCTCCTCCCTGGTCTCCCTTCCTTCTAGTGATACTCATGTTCAATGCCATACATTGCATGAAGAATTTAGAAGGACCCGCATCTAAATCTGACCTAAAAAATGGCGCACGCAAATGTCAAGTGGAGAGCAAAGAGCGGGCATAAAATTTTGTGGACATATCTGATAAGGAGAAGTGCACATATGTCAGATGGAGACAAAAAGTGTAGATGAATGAACTGATTCAAAAGAAGGCCTATCGACCTAATTAGTGTTTACTATTTTGCAAATTTTGTTTAATCTTAGGAATTTAGTATAGAGTTTATACCAATAATATATTTTTAGAAGGCTCTACGAAGGATTGTGATGTTTCTTTAGGTAGTAAGGCTCAATTTCTGGACTATTTTTGGAATTTCATTTTTGGATAAACTCTATATTTTTTTGTTATTATCTAAGTATTGCAATTATAAAAGCTTTATAATGACAAATATACCTGTTAGAAAAATAAAAAACAAAAAAAAGATTGAAATGAAGATTTAGAGACCGCATCTAAGTAACTGTTTCACATATTTAATGCATGAATTAGAACTGCAAGGTCTAGGTCATGAGTGACATCATTAGAAATAGCTTGAAATTTGCAGATGATAATGAATTATGACTGAAAACAATACACATATTTCTTCTACTCAATATGTAGAAAGGAAATTATACAATAGAAACACATGCAATCATTCAATCACAATGAACAAAATACTTTTACTAGGGAACCCAACTGGGTAAAACCCCTCCTTTATTTGTATTATATCATATGAGAAAATAGATCTATTATAATGACAACAATCCTTGAAGCTCAACCTACACTGCAATATTGGTTTCCTTCTCTTTAATCTTCTCTGGCAAATACTTAGCCAAGTCTAGGCCTCCTGCTCCTCCTATTTTCTTACGTAATTCCTGAGGAAATTAGCTCCTAAATAATAGGAAAAGCTCCTATTTGCTTGCTCAATTCCCAAGGGAAAAGCCTCACCTGCTACATGCAAACACTGTACACTCACTAGTATACAATAATGATCCAATGATCCCTTTTTCCTCCACTCACTTAGGAAATTCAAATTCCATGCATGACTAGGGTTGTTTTTAGTAAATTAACTAGTTAAGTGAGAGATCAGTGAGTTAACTAAAATTACAACTATTCAACTAAACTCCTATTGACTCTATTTATGACTAGAGCTCAGATAATTGAGTTTCACTAAATATAACTCCACTAGATTGCTAGGTCTTAGCAATCAACTCATGCACAAGTCTACTTCTTGCCCACAAACTCGAATTGACTTACTTAACTAAGTGACTTGGCCATATCACTCCTGCTAACTTTAACTCAAGTCATCTTGTTGATGTGGAAATTCGAATTTCTCCATTTGACTAAGGCACAAGTCAAATGAAGCCTTTTCTTGCTACAATTTAACACCTTTCATGCTCTTCTAGGTTTCAAGACTCATAACTCACGACATGGTTATCTTTCACAAGGACCCTGCGAAGTCCTTCTTTACATGCATTTGTACACACTATAAAATCTTTGTTTGGGTATATGCTATTTTTATAATTAGTTCATAGGTAAGAAGATGTCTCAACTACTAAATCCTTTCTTCACATTTGAGACTACACAAATTTTGTTTCTTTCCTTTGCAAAGAAGTTATTGGGTAAGCAAGTTTAAATAATTCCTCAAGAACTTCCAATAATACCTAGCAATACTCGTAAAGGATCTCACAACTATCACATTTTTCGGAGTAGGCCAAATCATTATTACCTCAATCTTTTTGGATCTACAAACACTTATCTTTTGAGATAATGTGACCCAAGTAATGGATCTATTTCTGCCAAAAATCACACTTGCTAAACTTTGCATACAATAGATATTTTATTATAATTTGCAAAACCATTCTTAGGTTTTCTTGATGTTATTATTCTAATTTTGAATAAATAATTCTACCATCAATAAAACAAGTACAAACTTGTCCAAATACTCATTGAAGACATTGCTCATATTTAGGCACATGAATGTGGTTGGAACATTAATGAGATAAAATAGTACTATTACAAACACATAATGACTATACCTGATCTTGAAAGTTTACTTATGAGTGAACCACTATTTGACATGGGAGAATCCATTGAAGTTCATATGATTCTCAAAGAAATATATTTAAGCTTTGAATATGTCCTTGAAAATATTGAAAAAAACATAAATGTTAATATTTTGATGATACTTCGCAACAAAAAAATATAACAATAAATACATAAAATTAAATAAGAATTTAAAGATATTTACACCGAATGTGTTCCCTTTTTGAAAATGGTTAGGCCAAAATTTCGTCTACGTGTGACATCTGTCCACATTCCAAATATTTTGTGTAGTTTATCTGTTCAATCTTGTTTCTGCACCATTCACAACCATACACGGTCCATTCACCACCATTTTCGCCCATGTCTCTAAGAAAGGATGTCCAGGAAGGTCAATAAAAGTAAGAAGTGCTTGATGAGTTCTTATTTATATCTATCCAAATAAGGAGGGAGGGGATAGTCTAGGTTCGACCTAACCAATGGGAGCCAAAGAAAGGGAGATTAATAAAGGAGGCCTATCTAGGAAGGCTTAACAAAGGAAGGAAGGAAGGTAAGTGGTATACTTTTATAGGGACGGGTCTATAGGTGGGCCTAGCTAGAATTCATGCACCACCCAGGAAAGGTATTCTCAATTACACATCTGGGTAAGGCAGGTGGGATTCTTTTCAAACTCACCCCACACACTAGTAGCAGTGGGTCCAACATTACTTAAATAGACACGAACCAGTATCCTGAGTATGCTTCTGCTCACCATGCCACAATGAATTTCAGACAATATGGGTATGCAGGATTCATGCCTAATCATCCCATTGCCACATGAAATCTTATTCCCAAGGAACGAGACACTTAATACTATGAATTCCTCGAAAACAAGCAAATTTTTTTTTCTCAAAACTTTGTATGGCCAAAATACCATGGCCACTACCATGGCTATAATGCACCTTCTTTCAAAGAATTCCAACAAAGAGATTTACTTGGGGCAAGAACCGCGGTTTGAGTGGGTAGATGATCCTTGTGCCGAAATAACATTCCAATGATTTCACTTGGAGCTACAGGGCATCAAGCACAAAATTAAATTTCAGAACGAGGATCAAAACTTAAAACCGTTGGGGACCTATGAAGGTTCCCTACACACTTTTATACCTAGCCACTTTGGATCCTCCCAATAAGACCTGTGGCCTCACATTTAGAGGAATTCCTAACAACATGTCCATACAATATAGAGTATACTAGAGTACATCTAGAAAGTTAATAAAGACATATCAAGATTGAGAACTCGGTTATAGTGTGAGGTATCACTCTATAAAATTGATATGCATATGTCCACTGTGTTTTATGGTTGCTCTTGCTTTGTTGCTTCCTCTTCTCCCAAAATAGTCTTTGCAACTCATGTTGCTACAACAAGATTCCTTACTATGTCTCCTACTGCACAATGCAGGTGAACACTCCCCATGTCCTCACACTCTTGCAAAACAAGAGCTACTTCTTACACCTTGACATGAAAGTAAATGCATTGAAATGATATTTTTCTGAGATGATGGGCTACTAAATTGCTGAAGATGGTGATGACAGTGAGGATTTTTTTTGGGGAAATTGTTCGAAGTTGTATTGATGTTCCAATAATGTATTCTTGTTTGGTGTGAGAAGCATCATAAGTCACCTATGAATCTCTACGTTGAAAGCTCTGCATTTTGATTCGTTGCAGTTGTGGATTTGTATGTGTTTCATACTAATATGTGTGAATGTATTCACCATTTCATACGATGGAGCAACTTATTTTGTATACAATCATGGTGTGCCCACTGCAAAATACCACTATGTGGACCTGTGTTGAAACTTGTTTTGGATATCTCCATAAAAAACGTGTTGAAACCTGTGATTGATATCTCCATTGAACCGTGTAGCAGTGCTAGGCCATTGATTTATAAAAACAACCATGGAGGGTAGTGTTGATATTGTGCAGCTTAGAATAATGTTTTTTTGCATCTGTTGGTTGTTTGGCTTATGGAGTCATGAGCATTGGTATGTATGCTCCATAAATTAATCGTACTTCTAAAATCTCTCATATGTACTTATAAGGAAAATACTCACAGGACAACAGACGTTTGATACCTGGTGGTGGGATGGAAGGAACAATGCTGCTATTAATTAGATTTTTGAATGGGCATTGTGCTATTACTTATTAACTCGGCGTTGTGGAATTTACTACTTGCTTTGGCATTGGGAGAGGAAATAATTTACTTGCTCTTCAGATATTGTTAGCACTCCAAGAAGCTCTCCTAGGTTGTAGCTTAGAGATGCCTGGAAATATATAAATCTTCAATATCGTTCTCTGAACTATTGGAATGGATTGGGGTTTGGATCAAGTCAGATGACTATTTCTACTCTGTTTTCACTCAAAACATGCATGAACACCCTCAGCTTGACAAGGCTTTCAACCACTAATGCTCAATAGTTTATATATTCAGTGAATATATGGAGAATCCTGACTGTACCAGAAAATACATACATAAACACATATGAATGTCTAGCTACATAAAGTAAATGAAGCTTACAAATCTAATTTATCAACATAGAGATAAGATGACAATTATCTGGCATTTGACAGAGAAGAAAACATGAATAACCCATTCAAGTGAAAGCTTAGAATAGAGGGAAAGATGGCAATTGAACATATAATAGCAAAAGAAGCTTGTATTACTGGAATGAAGATGAGATACTAGGAGGAATAGAGTATCCATGGTCTCCGAAAGTTGAACCCTTAATACCTCAAACTTTCAGCCACTTATAGGCTTTTTATAATTCTCTCGAACCCTTTGAGGCTCAAGATGTCTTAATCTATCCCCTCTGTCTTTTAACAAACACAGTAACCAAATTCTGGTAATTTTGCTACTTTGTCAGGTAGCTCGCTCATGCCAGCGATGCTCCATGATCACTTCTGTTGGTTCGGCTGCATCGTGCTATGGCTTTTTCCGACTTTCTGTCTCCTGACCTCTTTCTGCTCAAATCTCTCTTCTAGCGTTAAATAATCATTGGATAACGCCTTAAGGGAAGGTGGCCACCTATTTGCAATGGATGAGTGCCTCGGGCCTTTGAAATCCCTAAAATGGTCACTTTCTGTTAACACAAAGAAATGCATTCAAACTGTGAAAATCTGCCAAAAACACTGTTCACCCGGACTTCAAATGTCCTCAAATCTGGTCTATTCTCCTATCGGGTCTACCCGTGAATCGCTATCGCATGTCGCAAATGGCCTGTCCCTTTGTATTTTAGAAATACATTAAAACACTAAAAATCCCGTAAAAATGGCCTTGGGCGGATTTGAAATGACATACAATAGCCTTAAGGAACCCTTTCGGGTCTGGTTTATCGCATTGGCGCTTCATCCTTTGTATTTCGTTTGATAAACGAAATATGCAAATACAAAGGAAATTGTTGTTTCCCGGAACTCAAATTATATCAAATATGGTTTATAATGTTATCGGGTCCGGCTAATCGCATCGCCCATATATATAGGTATAATCCCCGCTCCATTGTGTTTCTCCGATTGCGATATCGCGATGCGATTGATCGCAATCACATATTGCCTTAACCATGGGCCATTTGGTGAATGCTCTATTGTTGTTTGCTGATTGTGATTCGCTGATTAGATCTGGACCGTTGATCGGCCAGATCTGACGCCTGATGTGCCAAGTTGTTGTAAGCCTCCGCTAAGTCTTTTTTGTTTTTGCATGTGGTTCATGAGCACCCTAGTCAATGAGTGATCGCTATGTCCACGAAAAAATCTGGGCGATAGCTCGGCTAAATCGCCCCTCGGCCTACTGCAAGACCTGACCCCAAGGGCTTCGGGTGGATTCGACCCTGTGACCTCCCGATGGCGATGCACGATTTTTGACCAACTGAGCTAACCCTTGGAGCTAGCCTCCGCTAAGTCTTATTTCACTGTTTTATTGTGTTTTTCGCCTTCCGATAGTGTTTTTCCGCTTGTTTGAAGGTTCCCCTTATGCGACGGTTTTGATCTTTTGAATGATTTTAAGAAGATTTTGAAGACTTAGAGTGTTTTGGATATGTTTGGATCAGCACCTCAGGGCTAACACTGGCTCCTTTTGAGGATGAAAGCCTCCCTGTGAGGTTTCAAGAACTGCAGACTACTGCCTTTCCAGTAACAACCCAAACAAACTTATCTCCTAGTGTTCCATTGGGCATGGAGTTTATTTGCATAGAAATCAAAAACTGAAAAAACCTATTACAATATTAAGGCCTTCAAGCCTCATATGAAGTAAAGTTTCAAAAACCACCCATTGACTGGGCCATCAAAAACACCTCCCCCTCCAAATTGTGCAAAATGAAAGCATTGTTCATTTGAACCTGAGCAATGACAAACAGTCCCATCCAAAAGGCATTAAATTTACCATGGTTTCCCTTCTTTTCCTTCAATGCATCCCATTTGAGAACCCAGTCACCAACTTGAAAATTATCCATTTTTTCTTTTCTATCAAAGGTTTCTTTGATCTTCTTCTAGTGAATTCCTGACTTCTCAACCATTTGTTCTTTGATCTGCTGTAATTCAACCAAGTTACTCATTCTTCTTGCCATGTCATTCTCTTCATCTTGTTCTTTTTGCAAGAATTTGGCCACAGGGAGAATTGGCTGGATAGGGAAAACCACATCAACTCCATAAACCAGCTTAAATGGAGAATTTCCTATGGACTTCTTGTTGGTAACTCTGTCAGCCCACAGTGCAAACTTCAACTTGGAATCCCAATTCTTTTTGTTGTCCTCCAACAGTTTTTTGATTATCCTTACAAGGCTCTTGTTAGATGATTCTGCCAGGCCATTGCCTTGAGGATAATATGAGGTAGAATGCACCTATTGAATGCCTATGGATTTACACATGTCCACCAATTCTTCTGCCCTGAAAGTCGCTGCATTATCCTAGACTAGTTTGGTTGGGCAACCAAATCTAGTGAAAATATTCTCATTCAATAACTTTATGATAACCTGATGATTAGCATTTTTAGTGGTTATAGCCTCAATCCATTTGGTAAAATAATCAGTGGCTACCAAGATCCATTTGTGATGGCCACTGGAATGTGGATTGATCTCACCTATGAAGTCCAAGCCCCATTGCTGGAAGGGACCATTGGCGTGTACTGGCTTCAAGGGAAAAGATTTTAGCTATTGTCTTCCTGCAAACCTCTGACATTTGTCACAAGAATTCACAAAAGAAAACACATCAGAGAATAGAGTAGGCCAATAATACCCGACTTCAGGATCTTGTGGGCCATGGTTTTCCAATAATGATGCCCTCTACAGATGCTAGAATGGAACTAGTGCGTGACTTCCACAGATTGTCCTTTGTCTAGACATCTCAAGAGGATTCCTAATGGGTCTTTCCAATAGAGAAGGTTTTCATTAATGCAAAATTTGGCTGATCTGAGCTTAATGGCCTAGGCTTGACTTGAGCTATGCCCTGGAGGGACTTCTTGCTTCTATAAAAAATGAACTACATTGGAATACCATTCATAGGTAGCTAGATTTTCAGCCAAAGGCGGATTCTGCTCTTGCTCTTCTGCTGCTTCCTCTGTTTGCTCACCACCTGAATTTGAACCCATGCAATTGATGTCTAACAAACTAAAATTTTCCTTAGCCATAAGCTTAGCCAAGCTCTAGCCTTTGACAAGCTTGGTGAGCTTCACCTCTATGTTGAACTCTATGAATTTTTCAATCCATTTAGCTCTATTTACATCAATATCAGGTTGAGTTAGAACATCTTTTACTGAGGTTGACGGTACATATGCAGTCACTTTGGAATGCAAAATATAAATTCTGAATGCCTTTAAAGATTTTATGAGAGCATAAGCTTGTTTTTCAATAAGGTCATACCTTAGTTCAGCATCCCTTAGAGTTTTGTTGAAAAAGGCCACAAGGTGCTCTACACCTTCATCATTTTTCTACAATAGAACTGATGCAAGTGTATCATAAGAGGCAAAAGAGAAGATATAAAACTCCCTGGTATAATCTGGATTGATTAGAGTAGGAGCTTCCATGATAACTTGTTTGATGCCTTCAAAATAGCTTCTTGCACCATCTGTCCATTTTATTTCTGATCCTTTCTTCAGTATGGAAGTGATGTGCTTCACTAGCTCTGCAAAGTTTGGAATAAACCTCCTGACAAAGTTAATCTTACCCAGGAAAGATTGAATGTCCCTTTTTGACCTTGGGATGGACAATGTCTAAATTGCTTGAACTCTTGCTAGATTGATCTTCACATCTTCAGCAGAAACAATATGTCCCAGAAGTTTTCCTTCTTCTAGAGAAAACTGTGACTTCTTTGGGTTCACGGAAATTCCAAATCATCTGCACTTTAGAAACACCTTCTTTAAATGCTGCAAATGGTCCTTGTGACTGTTGGAAAATACTGTTATGTCATCAAGGTAAATAAGGACAAACTTGTCCTTCTCTCCCACAAAGGCTATGTCCATGGCCCTCTAAAAAGTAGCCCCAACATTCATCAGTCCAAAAGGCATCTTGGAGTACATGAAAGTGCCCCAAGGAGTAGTGAAGGTGATCTTTTCCTGATCTTCTAGATGTACAACAATCTGATTGTAAGCTAAAAATCCATCTAAGAAAGACATGACTCTAGCCCCTGAAACTTTTTGCATCAAGTGTTCCATCTTAGGCAGGGGGTAGTTGTCTTTTTTAGAGCATTTGTTGAAATTCCTAAAGTCAACACAAAGTCTGATTTCTCCATTCTTCTTTCTTACTATCACAAGGTTAGCTATCCACTTTGAATACCTTAGGGGAACTATGATCTTGGCATTCAAAAACTTCTTGATTTCCTTTTCAATTAAAGGCAATAAGAGAGGGATGATAGGTCTTAATTTCTTCTCAAAAGGGATGGCGTTCTTATCCAGTGGAATCTTATGCTGAATGATGTTGGTGTCATAGGTCTTAAGATCACTGTATTCCCAAGCAAAAATATCAGCAAATTGTTTCATCAGGATGCAATACTCAGAAGGGTAGAAGACAAGCAAGTGGACAAATTTATGTACTTTGGATGGGTTGGACTCCCTACATTATGTCTATGAACTGTAGACTCATTTTCCTTTTTGGCAGGCTTATAAGGTACATCATTATGATCAAACAACTTCTCTAGGGGCACCAATCCTTTGGGTATATGGTTACTAGGCAGCTGAACAATGCTATCCTGACCAATCTCGTCCTTTAGCTTGGACTGGTTGCATTCTTCAATGGTTTTGTTTTCTTGGTCAATGTGCATTTCAGAAAATTCATCAATGACTTGTAAAAACCTATTTATTTCATCATCATCTTCAAAAACTTTCCATTATTTTAC
>Ga0181463_1000405_pt2 | contig 11303 bp, 13 predicted proteins | sample InSIn1gowninarea_FD_119071 | JGI IMG/M metagenome (GOLD analysis project Ga0181463, IMG submission 119071) | Clean room microbial communities from NASA Spacecraft Assembly Facility at Jet Propulsion Laboratory, Pasadena, California, USA -... ... | reverse complement strand
GAAGCCTCCCACCGAGAGGAAGGCTGCCATGCAGACGCTCAGCCATGAGATTGGCGCGCCGTTGATTTTGAAGCCCATTTTTTGTCGACGCGGTGGGGACGAGATAGAGGTTGCGGGACGGCGAGGGGCGGTGAGATCGAGCGAGGGGAGTGGGGAGAAGGAGGAGACAGTGCGTGGAGGATCCGTCCTCCATCAGGCGGCCTCGGTGTTCCTGTTCTCAACGAGGGTCACTTCGGGACCGAAGGTCGTCATCGGGACAGATGTGCGCTCCGCGCGCAACTCCCGGTGCTCCCGGGTTGCCGAAGCCGCCGGCAAGCTGTCAGCGTGCGAACGTAACGCACGAGCCGCGACTTGGCGAGGAGGCGGGGAGAGCAGCGGGAAGAAAGGCAGCGGGGAGCGGGCGAGTCTCGGACAGACGAATGAGAGAGCAATGCTTGCGCTTTTCAGTGGCCATGTACGCAGGTATCACAAAGGGTGCGAAAGAGAACGAGGAGACGATATACCCAAGACAGAGGGAGAAGAGGGAGGGGTATGAGGGGAAAGAAGAACAACGTCCGTCTCGCTGGTTGGCGGCAATTCAGTTGGCTATCCGCTCGTACGACCAGATGCGCTGGAGGACCAAAGAAAGAAAGGTGCAGAACAAAGAAAGTCAGCTCAGCTTGACGCACCCAGAGAAAGGAGAACGCACCGAAGTCCAATCTCCTGATCCCGTTGCCACCATTCCGCCGACCGGCGAGACCGCAACCGAGATGACCGAGTTCTTGTGCCCTTGAAGCATGAACTGCGCCTTCGCCGTCTTCGGATCCCAGAACTGCACGCCGCGGTCTTTCGAGCCCGAGACGATCCAGGCGCCGTCGGGCGAAATGTCGACGGAGAGAACGTAGTCCTGTCGGCAAGTACGTCAATACGTGCAGGGAAGCTGGACAGGGGGGAGGAGAACGCACCTTGTGACCTTGCAGAGTCGTCAAACACGTCGTCTTTCCTCCTTCTCCGACCGGCGCATCCTTGCCTCCCGCTGCCAACGCCGCCTTCAAGCTTCCAACGTCAAACATCTTGAGCGTCTTGTCGAGACTGCCCGAGACGAGGAACTTGCCGTCCGGCGAGAACGCGACCGAGTAAACTGAGTCCTTGTGCCCCTTGAGCTTGTCGAGAAGCTGCCCGGTCTCGGCGTCCCAGATGCGCACAACTGTGTCGAGACTGCCCGCAGCGAGGAGTTTGCCGTCCGGAGAGAAGATGACGGAGGTAACGCCGGCGTCGACGGGTCCGTTCTCGGCAATGGTGATATCGTCAATAGCGAGGGCGAAGACGCAGGTGCCCGTTTCGAGGTCCCACATGCGAGCGGACTTGTCGCCTGAACCCGAGACGAGGCGTCGGCCGTCTGGGGAGAATGCGAGCGAGTAGATCTCCGACTTGTGACCAGGGAGAACAGCCGAGATGCGCTTCTGAGCGAGATTCCAGATCTGTGCGCGACGGACGTTGAAGAAAAGAGGAATGCAGCAGATCAGCAATCGTTCCGCCTGCGTAATCAGAAGGGACTGCTTGACGAACCCTGACAACTTTATCTTCCGATCCCGTCGCGAGGAACTTGCCATCGGGACTGAACGAGACGCTGCGAATGTAGTTGTCGGTCTTGGCGCCAGAGGAAGCGTCGAAGAGGACGCTGAAAAGAGAGGTCGGTTAGCGAGGGGGAAAGCGTGGAGGAGACGGACAAACTAACCCAATCTTGGCGCCAGTCTTCGTGTCGTAGAGAGTTGTGTTGCGGTTGCAGCCGGTAGCGAGGATCTTGCCGTCGGGAGAGAAGCGGACGCAGCAGACGACGCTGTTTCCGTCGAACCTGTCAGTACCAGGTCGACGGGAACGAGGGAAAGAACAAGAACGTACGAGTCGTGAACCAGCGTATGTACCAACCCAACGTCCAGCACCCTCTTCACGTTCGGGTTAAACATCGTCATCCAGTCACTTCCCTCCTTCTTCAGGTCTTTGGGCGCCGTTTCAGGATCGAAACTCGTCACCTCGACCGGCTTCTCGTCTTTCGCGGCAGACGGTGCTGCAGGTGCCGGCACTGGCGGAGCGGGAGTGGAAGTGCCAGTGGTGCTAGGAGCGTTTGCGGCGGGAGGAGCAGGAGAGGGAGCAGCGCTTCCGACACTGGAGGCAAGAGGAGGGAGGGACGCGGGAGGAAGCGGTGAGGGGTGGTGGAGAGTGGGAGGCTGAGGGGGGATTTGTTGCGGAGCTGAGGCGGTGGGGCCGGTAGAAGGAGGGCGGGAAAGGTTGTTTTCAGGAAGAGTGAAAGGGCGGTGACCAGCAGCGGAGCCTACAGGGAGGCGATTCGTGAGTACTGTTCAGTCGCGATTAGCAAGGGACGAGGAGAAACGCACTCTTCCGCCTCTCCTCCTCATCCGGTCGCATCCGCTTGTTCGGGTGCTCGTGCGCAACCGACCCGTCCCTCTCCCTCCCGTTCGTGTACGGCGCCGCGCCACCAGGGTAACTTGACGAAGCTCCGTCGCGCTCAAAGCCGGAAGGGCCGGAAGAACCGGGGCGCGCTGGGGTACCCTGTCCGCTGGGCATGATGGGAGGAAGAGTGGGACGACCAAGAGTAGAGGCGGAGGAGGCAGGAGCGCCGGAAGGGATAGAGGTAGAGGTGGGACCGGAGGCAGCGCGGGCGGTGTCAAGTTGCTGTCGAAGGCGAGAGTTCTCTTCTTGAAGAGCCGAGTTGGCTTCTTGCAGTCTGCGGTACTCTTTGCGTCAGAATCGAGAATGGGCAAAGCGGGAGTGAGGAAACGAACAGTCGCTTGTCGTCGTGGTATTTTCGCTCGAGGTCGTAAGTCATCGCTCGCATTGCGTTGAGCTCACCAGCGTGGTTGTGAACTTCGAGATGTAGAACGTCAGCTCAACCCTGTGTCGTTCATGCAAGCGAATTCGCTGATATCGACGGCTTGTTTGTCGGCTTGTTTTCTTTCGTTATCGCAGCGCCGCCGCCTCGCCCTCCTAACAACGCTCAGAGACGAGTGGAGAGACTCACTCATGGCCTCGTACTCCTCCCGCTGTGCCCTCAACACGCCTCCCTCGACGGCGACCTGCTCAAACTCCGCCTTGACGAACTCGAGGAGGTCGTTGAGCCTCTGCGCACTCGGATGCGGCTGCGGCACGACTCCGACGACGCCTCCCGGCTGACCTGGGGCGCCCGGTTGCGGCTGCTGAGGGTGATTCGGGTGGACGAGTCCGTTGAGGGGGTGGCCCTGTTGACCGCCTGCCGAGGCGGAGGAGGCGGGAGGCGCGCCCGATCCGACTCCTCCGGCGCGGAGAGAGGCTGCTCCTCCCGGGACGGACGAGCCGGGCTGGAGAGAGACGGAGCCGAGTGGTCGGTGGTCGTAGCTGGCCATCTTGCTTCCGTGGTTCGTATTGCAGGTTGCGGTGCCCGTCGATAGCCTAGCGAGGGTATTGGCGAGGCGCAAGAAGTCAGTCTGAGGTCGGTGTAGTAGCGAGGTTGGGAGATGAGCGCGACGTGGGAGGTCGGAAGCGGGAAGGGGGAGGGAGTCGCTGTCGCAGAGGGGAGGACATACGAAGAGGAGCGAGGCGGTTGCGGTCGAAAGAAGCGGCGCGATGAGGAGGCGAGACGCAATTGAGCACAGCGGAGGGAAGAGGAAAGGGAAGCAAGGGAGAAGGAGGAGGAGGAGGAAGGAGGAGTGCCGCTGTGTGCCTGAGCATCGATCGACGGGGGCGGGGACCGGACCGCGCTTGTCGGTCTTCGCTTTCCAATCTCTTTTCAATTTCCCCGAACACGGCCAACGCGCTTCCCTTTGTTATTGCTTCGTGTTCTCCTCGCCGTGCACCTCCTTGATGCTCTCTGCTGCACCCATGGGGACCTCTCTCGCCTCGCTCGGCTTCACCGCCGCCTACCTCGGCTCCATCTACCTCCTCCCCTCCTCCCGCGTCTCGCATCTCTTTCCGTCTCCCTCCCCTTCTCCTCCGCCGCCTGCGAGCGATGTCGCCTCGTCCATCCCAGCAGCAACACCGGCGCCATCCCCGCGTCGAGACCGCAACCACCCGAGCGTCATCAAGGCCCGCTTGACCGCCGTCTCGCTCGCTTCCACCGCTTCCTGCGCCGCCCTCCCCTTCCTCGTCTCCCCCGCATCCGTCACCACCTGGGCGGGCTACCGAGCAGCCCTCCCCGCCTCCCTCAAGCTCCTCGGCCTCACCTTCCCCACCGGCGCCTCGGCAGCTCAGCTCACTCGACTGCTCCTCCTCCCCGGCCTGGGGCTCACCGCAACCCTCTTTGCCGGCAGCTTCTACATTCAGTACCTCGCGGGGGACCTGCCGTGGCAGCGCGAGTGGACTAGGACAAGGGGAGGCTGGTGGAGCGTCGCAAAGGCCAAGTTCGACGGCCTGAAAGGACTGCGAAATTACATTCTCGTACGCATCCGCTCTGTTTCGACGTCGTTTACGCGACTGCGCTCACCAGCGTTTCCCCTTAGGCTCCTCTCACGGAAGAACTGACTTTCCGAAGCTGTGTCATCGCCGTTTCTTTCCTCGGCGGATGGAGCAAATCCAAAATCGTCTTCGTTACGCCGCTCTGGTTCGGATTGGGTGCGTCCGTCTTCGCTTCCTTCTCACAGACGCACTATCTGACCTGTCTCTTGACTGCAGCGCACGTCCATCACGCCTGGGAGACCTACCTTGCAGGCGGACGAACGAGACAAGCCCTCTTACAAGGCGTCTTCTCTTCCAGTTTGGCCGCCTCTCTTACCTCCCCTCCCTCTGCACTGGCTGACCAGCACCCAATTCGCAGTCTTCCAGTTCGCCTACACTACCCTCTTCGGCTGGTACGCCGCCTTCCTCTTCATCCGCACCGGCTCAGTTCTTCCGCCCTTCTTCGCCCACGCCCTCTGCAACTCGCTCGGATTGCCTCCCCTGGCCTGGGCGCTGCAAGTCTGGCCACAGAAGAAGCTCTGTACGTTCTATCCTCTGCCCTCCATCGACCTTCCTACGCTGTTCGCCGCTTGCGTATTCCGCTGGACGGTGCTAACTCTCTCGCCTACACGCAGCCCTATTTGCCACGTACCTCGCTGGCATCGGGACCTTCATCTACGGCTTCTGGCGCTGGACGGAACCAGCGATGTTTGGAGGAAGTGTGTACTGGCCGTGAGGAAACGAAGCGTTCGATTCCTCCTTCTTCTCCGTGGAAGAGGCGGGAGTACAGTACATTGCGGTCCGAAAGAAAAACAGGAGTGACACAGAAGGGAAGGTACTTTTCAGAACGACAAGGGAAGAGGGAAACGGGAGAGCTATAGACATGCGTGCGTGTTTGTGCAGTGGGGGAATATGCTATGTGGCGAATAGAGATATGGGGGGGGGAGATGGCACCGTCTCACTCGTCCTCTTCAGGATCAGTGGCGACCTCGGCCTCGACCGGTCTCTGCAGAACGAGCTTGGCGAGCTCTACCGTCGTCGTCCTCAGCTCGTCCATGACCCGCTCCCACTCCTCCGTTTCCCTCCTGTCGAGGTCTCTGAGGTCCAACAACCTCCCTCCTGACTTGGTCGCCTTCGCATTCGCGACTCGATGGGCGTCGACGGCGGAGGACGACGCCCTCACGAGGGACTCGAAGGTGTCGACCGAGTGGGAGAGGTGGTGAGAGATGGTGCGATGGAGGTGGAAGAGGAGTAGGAGGACGGGGTGGACAAGCGGAAGGAGCTCGAGCGAGGCATCGAGAGAGGAAGAGAGGGCGTGGAGATCGGGGGAGGAAGGGGTCGAAGAGGCGGGCGAGTCGTCGTCGGTCACTTCGACGTCGCTGGAGTTGCTCGAGTGGATAGAGGCGGGTGGGGTGGGCGGGAGGTGCGACTCGTCGACGTCGACCGTTTCGTCGTTTTCTCCCTCTTGCGGTTTCTCCCGATCCGCCTCACACGCGCTGCTCCGCCGCCGTGGCCGCCTCTTCTCCGTGACCTTCGCCGCCATGGTCCTAACCAAGTCCGCCTCGATCGCCCTCCACTCCTCGTCCAGCTCGATCCCTTCTTCCGCCTCTCTCCGCGAGGCCTCAAGGACATCCTTCTCCTCAAAGTCGAGATCGACGATGAGCTCCTCAACGAACTCGAGCGGGACGAGCTCGCGTTCGTCGTGCTCTGGCTCTTTTCCCCTCGCCCGCCGCCGCAACATCCTGACGACCTTCCGCTCGAGCGCCTTGACGCTCCGATCGGCTCCCTCCCGGAAGACCCCGTTGAGCCTCTCGACCCTCTTGGCCTCGGAGTGGGCCTTCTGGGCGGCCTTGCTCGTCGTCAGGACGGCCTCCTTCGCTTTGATGGCGGCGAGACGATGACACTCGTATTGTGCTTCGGCGCGGGCGAGGGCGTGGCTGAGGACGGCGGATTGCTCCGAGGCGGAGGAGAGGGCGGCGGAGAGGCTGGCGAGGGCGGAAAGGAGGACGCGGTGACGGAGGGAGAGTGTGGGGACGGGGGAGCCGTCGTCGTCTTCAGCGCAACTCGACGAGAGGGACGAGGTGGTGGTCGTCCACGGTGCGGGTGAACCGATGCTCTCGAGGTTCAGCTTGGTGAACGCGGCGGGGAGCGGGAGCGAGAAGGCGAGGCGGTCCATACTGTCACGAGCCAGGCGGCGGGGACAAGGGGGAGGGGGCGACAGAGGCGGTCGTTCGCGCTCTGGCGAGTGCGTAGCCGGTTGTACTAGTAGCTGAGTGAGGTGTGGTCGTGTGGGACGAGCAGCGATGCTTCTGGAGCCAGAGCAAGGGACGAGGGAGAAGCGAAAGGGCAAATGGAGAAGACGACGTCGACAAGGTCGGTCAACAATGATCGAACTTCCTTAAGGGTCACACGCCTCACGCTTGCCCGCCAGCGCACGTCGACAAGTGCAAGTACAGCGATCCCGTCGAAGCGCAAGGTCGTAGCGAGTGGGGACAGAAAATGAAGGCTTGCCTTTGCGACGGTTTTGCAGCAGGGGAGTGAAAGGGGTATAGGACGGTTCACAGAAAACGAAAGGGCACAAGAGAACGTGTAAAGGGGCTATAGGGAGGGTGGAGGGGCAGGATGGGAAGAAGGGCGTCCTTCAGTCCGATGCGATTCCTCCCGCTGTTCAGAACGACTTGTCGTTGACCGCGTCCTTCAGCTGACCAAGCCACTGCTGGTAGCTCGGCAACGCCTCGATGCGGTCCTCGATGAGGCAGCTGAGCGCCCACTGCCGAAGCGCTGGCTCGCCGTCCTCTTTTACGACGTAGAGGTGCGGGTAGTACGGGCCGCGGCGGGCTTCGCGGACCTTGCCAATGATGGCGTTGACGCGACCGGAGAAGGCGTTGTCGAGGACGGGGAGGGTACGCTGTAGGCGCCAAGGTGGTCAGCTGGGAAGGGAAGCGGAAAAGGGAGGTGAAACGCACCTTTCCGCTCCGAAGATCAGCGTAGGAAGCCATGTCGAAGACGTCTTCGATGAGGCGGTTGACGGCGTCCCGACCGACCCAGAGGAAGATGTTCTGTCCGTCTTCGATAAGGAAGAGACCGTGTCGTTCGAGACGCTCCGAGGTGAGGGGAAGAGGGTGGGGAAGAATGACGCCTTGGTCCGAAATGGTGCCGCACTGCAAAAGCGAGAAGGTCAGTACAAGAAGATGCAAGAGGTTGACGGGAAAACAAACCTCAGTGGGCATGTTGTGAAGCGAATAGAAGACGGGGTGGAGGTAGGGGATGAGGAGTTGCGAAGGGAGAGTGGTGAGGAGACCTTGAGCATAGGCGCGCACGTCGGGAGGAATCATCGTGCTGTGTCGGAGACCGGTCTAGTGAAAGAAAAGAGCGTCAGTTTCGCTGGAGAACAGGGAGAGAAGCGGAAGTTCACTCACGTTCTTCAACAACCCGAGCAAGAGAAGGGGCAAGAACTTCATGTTGTCGCTGGTGACGAGTTGCGGGCTAGCTCCGCTTCCGCTCGACGTCATTGTCGCCTTGTACGTCCCGAGAAGCTCGACAAGCTTGTTCTTGACGGCGTCCCTCGCGTCCTCGAGCTTGTGCGTCGTGCTCTTCTCGACGGCCTTGTTGGCGAGGAGGGTGGCAAGGGCGATTTGGTCGACAGAGGCGTAGAGCTCGGAGATGGAGGAGGTGGTCGGAAGGGCCAGAGTGATGACTCGGATGCGACGCTCGCCGAAGGAGGTGGTGTGAAGGACGGCAGTCTGAAATACGACGAAGGGAGCAGAGATGGGATCCTCGATCTGGATCTCAATGGCGTACGACTGGTCCATCGGGACGGCGGGAAGGGAGAGAAGGTCGGTCGATCGGACGAAGAAGTTGCCGTGGAAAGCGCTCATTCGGACACCTACCGGGATACATGGGTCAGCTTCGTAAGGGTCGGGAAGAGCGGGATACACGAACCTCGCGAAGCACGAACACGCATGACAGCCTCGAGGCAAATCGGATCGGCAATGACGGTACCGAATTCGTGAGCGAACTTGAGCGCGTCCTCCGAACGAGCAGCGTTGAACGACGGGTAGTAATACGTCTGACCACCGGTGTAGCGAGGGAGACCGCCTGCAGAGGAAAAGTATGAGGTTCAGGCGCTAGTGACGGGAAGAGCGCAAACGCACTGAGGGTAGCGACGTCTGTGTAGGCGGACGAGAAGAGCCACATGTCGACCGAGACCTGACTACGCGAACACTCGATCGCGAACGTCTTGTACCAGCCCGTCTGCGCCTGAAGAAGGGTCGACTCCTTCGAAGTGCCGAGGATCTTGCTGTCTTCGCGGTTCTTGAGCGCTCCAGGACCCATGTTGGGGAGACTCGCCGAGAGACAGATGACCTTTCCGCCGACGTGGGACTGGAGGAGACGGAATAGGGTGAACTCGATCCAAGCGAGGAGAAGCAGAAGAAGGACGAACGATGAGTTTGAAAGCGGCTTGGAGACCAGCTCCGAGGGCGTTTCCGGTGTTGTGCGTCTCGTGGAACATGTCGTTAAGGCGTCCAAGGATGTTCTCAAGACCCGCCTTGGCCTCGACGAGGTTGACGAGGATGTCGTTCGGCATCGGAAGGAAAACGTCGTCCAAGTCTCCGACGACCAGGAGCTCGGGAGTCTCGCTCTGCGGGCGGGTTCTACGTCAGCACTGGGAGGGGTTCAGTAGAAGATATACGAAGGCGCACCTTGAGTGAGAAGAAATGCAGGCACGAATCGACTCCGATGAGGGCGATCTTGGTGCGGTCGTCGGCGTTCGGGAGGCGGTCGAGAGACTCGAGGAGGGTTCGCGCGGCAGTAGCGACCATGCCGGAAGAGATGGCGGAGTAGGAAACGTCGATGACGAAGACGTAGATGGGAGGTTGAGGAGCGCGAACCTGCAGGACGGAACGTCGGCGACGAAAGACGAAGCAAGTCGAGGGAAGAGGAACGCACCATGTACTCTGTCGGAGCCACAAACTCGACGACGCTCGAGTTGAGCTCATGACGGGCGTGCCGATCCGCCGGCTGGTTCGTCTCGGCATCCCAGTCGAAGCCTTGCGGTACCTCATTCGACAGGTTGCACATGCAGCACTTCCACCGTTGTCCGCCCTCGATGAACGTGACGTAAGGGTTGATGTACGTTCGGCAGCGACGGCAGCGGGCGATGACGGTGTCGGCAACCACGGGGACTTCGGGGTCTCCCGGTTTGAGAGATCGGTAGGGGGTGAGAACGAGGGCGAGAGGGAGTTTCGACTTTTGGAGGAGGGTGTTGGTCGTAGGAACGGCGTTGATCGTCATGCGCTGGTAGGAAGGGTCGGCATTGCGCGTCGGAGATTGCGAGAAGGAAGCCTGCAGAGGGCGAAAGGTTCAGTATCAACAGCGCAAGGGACGAACATCGGTACGCACATTGGGAGGAAGGTTGATTTCGGGCGGTTGAAGGGTGAACAGCTCGAGAGGGTTGAGCGGCGTTTGAATCAAGTTCAAGTTGGCGACGTTCGCCTGCTGCCTCGGTCCTCCTAGCCCCATCTGGCCGAACTGACCGGCGAGTTGCGCTGCTCCTCCCGCCGCCTGACCGCCGTATCCCGGTGCTCCTCCAACCGGCGCACCTCCGCCGGGTTGAAGAGGCGCTGGTGCTCCCGGGTGAGCAGGCGCTCCTCCGTAGCCTCCTGCAGTCGCGTCTGGCGCTCCGGGACTGAAGAACTGTCCTCCTCCTCCAGCTACCGGCGCGAGTGCTGGCGCAGCCGGAGAGAAGAAGGAACCGGCCACGCTCTGACTGTGACCGTGTCCTGCTCCAGGCGGCGGTCCCAATCCGTCTCCAGCGAGATAGGCGCCTGCATCTCGCGCGTACTGCCTTCGACCAGGACGACGGGCGCCGAGCTGATCAGGGGTGCCGGAGGTGGGAGGAGGGGTGTTGCTGAGGGCGGGCTGCTGGGCGACGCTGCCGAGCTGAGGCGGGAGGGGTTGCTGGCTCATTGGGGAAGGGGAGGGCTGGGCATTGCGAGCGAAGGGGTCGGGAGGAGCGGGGGAGCCACCATTGAAAGGAGGAATCGGCATGCGGTTGCCGGCGGGGGGAGGACCTTGACGGTAGGGAGAGGGAGGTTGCTGGCGGAAGCCATTGGGCGATCCCCCGCCGATAGGACCGGAGATGGAAGCGTGAACGCCATGACGGGAACCGGGGAAAGGTCGTTGACCAGGAGGAGGGAGGGGAGCCGTGGCGGGGAAGTTGTACTGCTGACGTCCGGACGAGTTCTCTGCGGAGGCGGAACGGCACGAAGGTCAGCGAATCGTGCAAAGGGAGGGGGACTGTCGGGAGGATAACGAGTTGAGCAGCTGCGACTTCTGCGGCTGCCAGTTCGCCGAGCCATAGCTGATAGACATAGCTCGAACCGACGCTGTGCTCCACCTCACTAGGCATGGCGGCGCGTTCGACAGAGCGTCACAACATCTCCCCCATCTCGCCGGCTGTCTTCGTCCCATATGGCTGCTGCTGCCTCGACGAGCTTAGTGAGGTGGTACGTACCGACAAAGAGGGTGCGTCCTACTGCGGGGTCCCTGCAAGAAGAGCGAGACGGGGGTTGAGTCTGATCGGTCGGAGGACGTGGAGAGGGGAGTGGAAGGGGGGAACGAACCACTCTGAGCGCCAGCCTGGTGGGAGGGGAGGATGGGGCATTGCTTGGGACGCCATCTCGGGTGCTCTCGTCTGGCGGGGGGTGGGGGCGAGAAGCGGGAAGACGGGGGACGAGGTGGAGCAGCGACTTGGTCAACGACACCTCATCCCCACTGGCTGGGAGCCCGGTTGGAGCATCCATGGCACCAGTACTCGCCAGCTGAGACACGCATCCGCGCTCCCAGCGATCTACACGCCCTCCTCTTCTTCTCCCAGCTCGTCCCGATCAACC
>Ga0181463_1000484_pt1 | contig 11315 bp, 9 predicted proteins | sample InSIn1gowninarea_FD_119071 | JGI IMG/M metagenome (GOLD analysis project Ga0181463, IMG submission 119071) | Clean room microbial communities from NASA Spacecraft Assembly Facility at Jet Propulsion Laboratory, Pasadena, California, USA -... ... | reverse complement strand
TTACTTGTACTTATAAGGGTTAAAGTGGCGCTTTATAAGCGATTAGCAGCGTTAACAACAAAAGGTACAAGTGTGCGACGCAACAAATGGCGAACAGAATTACAAATGTTGACTACCAAAATATAAATACGGAGAATTTTTGGGTGCCCACATGATCGGTTATAATGTAACCGAAATGATCGCTGAAGTTTCTGTAGCAAGAAAGCTTGAAACTACAGCTCATGAAATTTTAAACGCCATCCACCCACACCCTACGATGAGTGAAGGGCTTAAAGAAGCAACTGCTCAAGCTTATGGTGAGGCAATTGATATTTAAGACCAGTAAATAATTGAATTTTAATGATGAATAGGTAAAAAGGACTGTTTCTACAGTTCTTTTTTCATTTATAAAGCCTTGTACAACTTTTTGCTTCTAACTAATAATAAATCTGATATGCTGTAGTAGCCAGCATAGGTAATATAACTGTGCTCCGGTTGTGTCACTCACTTGTACTCCATCAATAAAATCACCTTCTTCCCTTAGCATTTTTGGGGTCCCTTCAGTAACTGCCTCTTCTCCGTTGCCTTATACCTCAAATAAATTAAAAACTATTTTCTAATTTACCATCTACATCTACAAACATAAAAAAGGGCTTGGGTAGAAACCCGGCCCCGTTTTAATCCAATATTCTATGAAAAACCATTTATATTGATTGATAGAAATCAAAAATTGTTGCAAGATGCAAATTGTTTAATTTCCTTCCCATCTAGTTTCATCACCTTATTTACTTAAGTTTGAAATTCTATAAATTTCTAACGAATGCAAAGTATTCCATCCATCTCTTTTCTTGTTATAGCATCAATTCTTTGGCTCCATCCCACTAATCTTTTTTCCCAGAACTATACCCTAACCTCACCGGATAATAAAGTATCCGTTCACCTCACAAATGCCGACAAGCTTACTTATAGCGTTAATTACTCAGGAAAAGATGTATTAGCAAATTCTCCGCTGGGTTTCGAATTTAAAAATGAACCGCCTATGCAAACAGGTTTCCAAGTAATTAATAAAAACGAGGACGTAAAAAATGAAACATGGACTCCTGTTGTTAAATCAAAACACGCTGTTGTAAGAAGTAATTACAAAGAATTACAATTAACACTTCGCGAAAAAGAAGGGTTAATGAGACAAATGGAGATTTTTTTTAGAGCTTACAATGATGGAGTAGCTTTTAGATACAAACTATACAGAAGCGAGGTAGCAGGAAACAGGCAGATAACTAAAGAACTTACAGGCTTTCAATTTACAGGAAACCATAAAGCATGGGTGGTAGAATACGAAAAAGGATATGCATCCAGTAACGAGTCAGAATTTTGGCCTCGCGATCTTGCTTACATGAAGCAAACAACAAAGGCAGGGCTACCATTTTTAATAGAGGTTGATAAAAGCTTGTACGCAGCTATCACTGAAGCTAATATTGATAATTATCCGGGTTTCTATCTTGGTGCGGCTTCAGAAAATGCCGGGAATAATTTTACCTTGGTTACCAAACTTGCACCTTTGCCTAAGGAACCTGAGGAAGGTGTAAAAGCCCGGTTTGATGACAAGCTTTATACGCCGTGGCGGGTGATGATGTTAGGAGATACTCCGGGTAAATTAATAGAGTCTGAGTTGGTTCAAAACCTTAATGAACCATGCGCGATCAAAGATCCGTTGTGGATAAAACCGGGAATGAGCGCCTGGGATAATTGGTGGAGTGGGGAAGTAAAAATGGAAATGCCCACCATTAAAAAATATATAGATCTTGCTGCAAAAGAAGGTTGGCCCTATATGCTTGTTGATTGGCAATGGTATGGACCCTTTAATAAGCCGGAAGCTGATATTACCAAACCGGCATCACAGATAAACATGCCTGAAATAATTCGATATGCCAAAGCAAAAAATGTTCGCATCTGGTTATGGCTTTACAGCTCTGATGTTAACCGAAACAATAATTTCGAAAACGCTTTCAAACTATATCATTCCTGGGGAATTGCAGGCATTAAAATAGACTTTATGGATCGGGATGACCAGGAAATGGTTAACTGGTACCACGACATTATTAAAACTGCTGCTGCTAACCAGTTAATGGTAGATTTTCATGGTGCATACAAACCAGATGGCATTATAAGAACATACCCTAATATGCTTACACGCGAAGGAGTAATGGGCGAAGAATACTATAAATTCTCTGATCGTATAACTCCCGAGCATAATGTTACCCTGCCTTTTACACGTATGCTTGCTGGTCAAATGGATTATACACCAGGAGGATTCCTAAATGTAACTAAAGCGCAATTCAAGCAAAAAACACCCACAGTGGTAAATGATACCCGTTGTGCGGAATTGGCAAAATTTGTAGTGTACGAAAGCCCTTTTATGGTGGATTGCGAGCATCCGGACAATATTTATAATCAACCGGGAGAAGACTTTCTTAAAATTGTACCTACAGTTTGGGATGACACTAAAGTGATAGACGGTTATCCCGGAGAATTTATTGCCATAGCAAAGCGCACAGGAAGTAAGTGGTTTATAGGTGCGATGAACAATAGTAAGCAAAGAACAATAATGTTGAAAACAAGTTTTTTACCCGCAGGAAAATATACCCTTGAAGCATGGGCTGACGCCGCAGCTGCTAATACGGAACCTACAAAATTGGAGAAGCTAAAAAAAACAATAAGTGCGGGCGACACATTACCGGTTAAAATGGCAAATGGTGGTGGCTTTACTGCATATATTATACCTGTTAAATAATAAGAAACGAGGTATAATAGTTAGAATCTAAGTGGATCAACAACTTGGGAGAAACAGAGGATAATGAATTTTGAAAATAAAAAAAGGTGATACCGCTAAGTAACACCTTTATACAATAATTTATAGAATTTTATACTGACCTGTTGCCACCTATTAACTTAAGCAAGAAAATAATTACAGCAGCCACAATAAGTATATGAATCAGACCGCTTGTAACATGAAAGGCAAAATACCCAAGCAACCAGGCAATAACAAGAATTACAGCTATTATATAAAGCAGATTTCCCATAACAAAAAAATTTTAAATTAAAAAATTAAAGTTCTGTTATTTTAATATAAAAATCTTGCCAACTGCTTCCGTTTTTTCTACTGTTCCAATATAAACTAAAAAAGGCCTGGAAGAATCCACGCCTTTTCACCTAATTCATAAACAACGATCTGAAACAAAATTACAGTTCAATTGGTATTTTTGGCAATTACACGTTATTATTTGACCGATATGAAAGCAAATTCACCTATTAATGTTTAAACTGCAACCCATGTAGAGGAAATATGATTGGATGAAGGCAAAAGAAGACTAAGCCTATAGTGTGATAGCTACCAGGAGGCCTGCTGCTAGAAAAAAAACTGTACAAGTGAGTGACACAACGACTGATGCCACAATAACTATTGCTGGTAACAGAAAAATTTGCAAATGCACTATTTAAGCCATGCATGTACAAAAGCATTTAAATTAGTGAAAACATATTATTATTAATATTTGGAAACATAAAATGATTCGAAGGCATATATTTGTTTTTTTAAGCGCTAGCTTATTTGAAAACAGACTTAATTAAACACCAGCATAAATGCAACAGGTTATGGATATAGACAATTTTAAAAAGCTGACATTGGAGCAAAAACTTATTGAACTTAAATACAATGGAAACCTTTTAGGTCCGTATGAAAGAAACCAGGAAAATGGCGCGGGTAAAGTACCAGGTGATATTTACGAGTTGAACGATTTTTTTGTGTACTTAAGTGAGGACGAAAAAACTGTCGTTCCTTCAAGGAGGAATCCTTTAGCCAGTTAATTACATACTTTTAATACGTTTGGTAATATTCCTCTTTTAAATGCCTTGTTATAAGAGAGAATTTTAGCTTCGGGCAATACCGGTTGTTGCTATTTTGTTCTAATAGCAACAACCGGATTCATTTTTGCAGCTATTGAAGCAGGTATAATACCTGCGAGCACACCAACAATAAGACAGATTGATATTGCAAGTGTTAGGGTGCCAGCAGAAATATTTATAGGAAATGGTAGCACTGCACTTAATGCTTTAGTAAGTATAAAAACAAGTATCAATCCAATTAATCCTCCTAAAAGGCACAGAAAGGCACTTTCTAACAGAAATTCTGTAAGTATTGTGGAACTTTTGGCTCCTATTGCTTTTTTAAGACCTATCTGGCTAGTTCGTTCTCTTACCGTTACAAACATAATATTTGCGACGCCAAAAGCACCTACAATAAGCGATAATCCTGCAATGGCCCACCCGCCCATGTTTATAGATCCAAATAGTGTACTTGTTTGTTCGCTAAACATACTAATGTCGTTTAAAGCAAAGTCGTCCGGTTGCCTTGGACTTAATCTGTGAATAGACCGCATTATTCCTCGTAACTCGTCAAGCAATGCTGCACCAGCAATATTTCCCTTGCCCTTAACAAGAATTCTTGGACTGCTGTTTTCGACTATAAAAATACCTGAGGTTACTATATAAGAGATAACGACAGCTTCATCAAATTGCCATCCTCCACCAATTAAACTTTGTCCTTGTTTTTTTACAACGCCCACTACTTTAAAATTTCTCCCATGAAATTTTACTTCCTTACCAAGCGATCTTTCAGGCGAACCAAAAAGATTTTCTGCATTTGTAAATCCTAATAAAATTACAGGAGTACCTTGTTTAAATTCGGCTTCACTTATGTATCTGCCATATTGAATGTTTACTGTAACTACATTATTAAAACCTTCAGTTACGCCGAAACAATTAACGTTATTTAAAATATTATCGCTGAATTCGAGATTGCCGGTAGGATTTATAGTATAACAAACGGAAGAAGCAAGGCTTGATCTTGACTTTATCGCTTCCATTTCGTTGTATTTGGGATAGGGCCGTTTAATGAACTTCCACCATGGGTAATCAGGACCTCCACCATAATCCCACTTATCAATATATACTGTATTACTTCCCAAACTTTTTAAATCTCCCTGAACTTTGGCTTCGAGACTTTCTACCGTTGCCAAAACTCCTATAATACAGAATATTCCTATAGTAATACCAAACAGCGATAAAAAGGTACGTAACTTATTACTTTTCAATTCCTGAAGAGCAATTTTAAAACTGTTCCAAACAATTGATACTACTGTAAGCATTGTTCGAAAATAAGAAAACTGTGTTAGAGATGGAAAAATTATATAAACTTATAGACGCAAAAAGAAATTGATAAATTTAACTATTTTAACAACCAAGACAGCTAATAAACAACGAATTACGGCTAATGATTAACTTAAAATAGCAGGACTTATAGCAACTGAAAGAAGTTTTTAGTTACTATGTAAGAAATGACGATCGATTTTAAATTATTTTAAAGTAAAAATGTTTTACTTCAATTCGTGTACTAAATTTGCATCGCATTTCTCAAATTAAAATTGCTACGATGACCTGGAAGCAAATGTTTACTTCTTCGATTGGACAAAAATTCACAATGGCTCTTACCGGTATTTTTCTTATTCTGTTTCTTGTTGTTCACGTTGGCTTAAATGCCTGTATTTGGGCTAATGACAATGGACAAATGTTTAATACAGGTGCAAACTTTATGGCTTCTATGCTTGTTATAAGAATAATGGAAATAGGACTTTTTGCAGGTATTATTATTCATGCTATACAGGGCCTTGTTCTTGCAAGGTTTAACTTATCCAGAAGAAGTGAGCGGTACGCAATTGATTACGGCGAAAGAGGCAGCAAGTGGTACAGTAGAAGTATGGGGTTACTGGGTACTCTTTTGTTGTTATTTTTAATAATGCATATTTACCACTTTTGGGTTCCTTCACGTTTAGGAGGAATGGCTAATATTCGTCCGTTAGAAGAAATAGACTATTCAAATGGATTAGGAAAGCAATACCACAATCTTTACAAAGAGATGGTAGACGTTTTTCAAAATCCTATCGTTGTACTTTTATATATTGTTGGTTGTGCATCGCTAGCTTACCATTTAATGCATGGCTTTGAAAGCGCTTTCAGAACCTTAGGTCTTCACAATAACCGTTACTTAAAGGCTTTGCGCTACACTGGTCGTTGTTTTTCCATAATTGTTAGCCTTGCATTTGCAATGATGCCAATAAGTATGTATTTGGGTTGGGTTAAGTAAAGCTAATTTGACAATCAGACAATTTGAAAAATTGAGATAATTACTTCTTATTTTCAAATTATCAAACCTCAAATTTTCAAATTAAAAAATTATCAATTTTTCAAACTGAAGATATGTTAGATGCTAAAATACCTGAGGGACCATTAGAACAAAAGTGGGTTGATTTTAAGGGCCATGTTAAATTAGTTAATCCTGCCAATAAGAGGAAGATGGAGATCATTATTATTGGAACAGGTTTGGCAGGAGCTTCAGCAGCTGCTTCTTTGGGCGAACTAGGGTATAAGGTTAAAGCATTTTGTTACCAGGATAGTCCGCGAAGAGCACACAGCATTGCGGCACAGGGCGGTATTAACGCCGCGAAAAATTATCAAAACGACGGAGACAGTGTTTTTCGCTTATTTTATGATACTATAAAAGGTGGTGACTATCGCGCAAGAGAAGCTAATGTACATCGTCTTGCAGAGGTTAGCGTAAATATAATTGACCAATGTGTTGCCCAGGGTGTTCCTTTTGCCCGTGAATATGGTGGAACACTTAGCAACCGGAGTTTTGGCGGTACTCAGGTACAACGCACGTTTTATGCTGCAGGGCAAACTGGTCAGCAATTATTGATTGGCGCTTACCAGTCGTTAGAGCGACAAATAGCATTAGGCAACGTAAAAATGTATAACCGCCACGAAATGCTGGAGGTTGTTATTGTTGATGGCAAGGCACGTGGAATTATTGCTCGTAACCTGGTAAGCGGCGAACTAGAAAGACATTCCGGTTATGCTGTTCTTATTTGTTCAGGAGGCTATGGAAACGTATTTTATTTGTCAACAAATGCAATGGGTAGTAACGTAACGGCAGCATGGAAGGCACATAAAAAAGGAGCTTTTTTTGCTAATCCTTGCTTTACCCAAATACACCCAACGTGTATACCTGTTAGCGGAGAACACCAGAGCAAACTTACTCTTATGAGTGAGAGTTTACGTAACGATGGTCGTATCTGGGTTCCAAAAAAGCAAAATGATACGAGAAAGCCTTCAGATATTCCCGAAAACGAAAGAGACTATTACCTGGAAAGACGGTACCCTGCATTCGGTAACCTTGTACCACGCGACGTAGCATCGAGAGCTGCTAAAGAAAGATGTGATGCTGGCTATGGTGTGGGAACAAGTAAGCAAGCTGTTTACCTTGATTATGCTGAAGCTATTGACCGTTACGGAAGAATAGAAGCAGGAAAAAGAGATATTCACAATGCTGATTCCGCCCTTATCATTGAAATGGGAAAGGAAGTCGTGAAGGAAAAGTATGGTAACCTGTTTGACATGTACGAAAAGATAACAGGAGAAAATCCTTACGAAGTTCCAATGCGTATCTATCCTGCGGTGCACTACACAATGGGAGGTATTTGGGTTGACTACGATTTACAAACTACAGTAACAGGATTGTATTCATTGGGAGAAGCAAATTTTAGTGATCACGGAGCTAACCGTTTAGGAGCTTCAGCTCTTATGCAAGGTTTGGCTGATGGTTACTTTGTAATACCATATACCATCGGTAATTATTTAGCTGATGAAATTCGCACTCCTCCTATATCGGTTGATCATCCTGCATTTTTAAGCGCAGAAAAAGAAGTGGCAGAAAGATTAAACAAGTTGTTAAACATTAAGGGCAAAACATCTGTTGAATCATTCCACAAGCGCTTGGGAAAAATTATGTGGGATAAATGCGGTATGGCACGTAACGCACAGGGATTACAGGAAGCCATTACCGAAATAAGGCAACTGAAAAAAGAATTCTGGAGCGATTTAAGAGTACCCGGGGAAATAAGTGAAATGAACTGGGAACTGGACAAAGCTGGTCGCGTAGCAGATTTTATCGAACTTGGTGAGCTTATGTGTATTGACGCCCTTCATCGTAATGAAAGTTGCGGAGGACACTTTAGAGAAGAATACCAAACAGAAGAAGGTGAAGCTTTACGTGACGATGTTAACTTTATGTACGTAGCTGCCTGGGAATACAAAGGCGAAAATGAGTGGACATTACATAAAGAAGATTTGAAATACGATGTAGTGAAGCCGACTCAAAGGAGTTACAAATAATTTGTAAATTTGAAAATGCGGTCTTGCGAAAATTTACCGCTATCAAGTTTTTAAAATAAAGACAGACTTGTAATTCTAGGTTTTGAGACTGTAGTGATTTAATGTTTAATTGCTTAACACTGCTACAAACTCAGGTCTTAATTATAAGAAATGGTAAGGGAAATATGATTATGGAAAAATCGATAGATTTTTCATTAGCAATAATTAAATATTGCGAAGCTCTTAAACAGAATAAAAAGTTTGTGATATCAAAATAGTTTTTACGTTCTGCAACATCAATTGGTGCTAATATTTTGGAGCTCAAAATGCAGAAAGCAAAGCTGATTTTATTCATAAAATGGAAATTGCGGCGAAAGAAGCAAGTGAAACACTATATTAGTTGATCTTATGTTAGCAAAGTGAGAATTACAGGTTCGATAAGAAACTTAGAGAACAACTGGATAAAATAACGTATATTTTATCTAAGATAATTTCTTTATAAAAAGGTCAATAAAACTTATTGCTCGCAGCTTTAGCGGTATTTTCAAATTTTCAAATTTTCAAATTGACTAATTAGTCTTTTTATGGAACATTACAACATGAACCTGACGCTTAAAATCTGGCGTCAGAAAAACGCGAATACAAAAGGAAAGTTTGAAACTTATCAGGTAAAAGATATTTCTTCAGAAATGTCCTTCTTAGAGATGTTTGATGTGTTGAACGAAAACCTGATAAGAGAAGGTAAAGAACCTATAGCTTTTGATCATGATTGCCGCGAGGGTATTTGTGGCTCATGTTCAATGTATATAAACGGTAAACCACACGGACCATGGAGAGGTACAACAGTCTGTCAATTACACATGCGGGCTTTTAAAGATGGTGATACCATTGTAGTTGAGCCCTGGAGAGCAAATGCTTTTCCGGTTGTAAAAGATCTGGTAGTTGACAGATCGGCTTTCGACCGTATTATACAGGCAGGGGGATATATAAGCGTTAACACCGGTAATGCGGTTGACGGTAACTCTATCCCTGTCGAAAAAGACAGGGCAGACAAATCGTTTGCTGCTGCTGCTTGTATTGCCTGCGGTGCATGTGTTGCAGCTTGTAAAAATGCGTCTGCTATGTTATTTGTATCTGCTAAAATATCTCACCTTGCCTTGTTACCACAAGGAGAGGTTGAAAGAAAATCGCGCGTAATTAATATGGTTGAACAAATGGATAAAGAAGGTTTTGGAGCCTGCACCAACATTGGTGCCTGCGAAGCTACCTGTCCAAAAGAAATCCGCCTTACAAATATTGCCCGTTTAAATGCTGAGTATTTATCAGCAAGTCTCACAGAAGATAAGGTTAACTAAAATGTATCTATAAAATCTTTAAGAGCCATCCTTTTCGGGATGGCTCTTTGCTTTAAAAGCTACTCTTATGTCTTACATAGTACCATCAACCACCCAAATTGGTCATGTGCATCTAAAGGTTTCTAACCTTGATAAAGCATTGGAATTTTATAAAGATCTGCTTGGCTTTCAAATTACCCAGCGCTATGGTTCTTCAGCAGTATTTCTTTCTGCAGGTGGTTATCATCATCATATAGGGCTTAATACCTGGCACAGCAAAAATGCACCTCCTGCGCCCGACAGATTTTGCGGCTTGTATCATACAGCTATTTTGTATACAGAAAGAACAGAACTTGCAATTGTTTTACAGAGACTTATTGAAGCTAACTATCCATTAACCGGTGCCGCCGATCATGGTGTTTCCGAAGCAATTTATTTAAACGATCCCGATGGAAACGGCGTTGAACTATATTGGGACAAACCAAAAGACGATTGGACAACTGATGCCGACGGGAACTTAAACATGGTAACCGAACCTTTAAATGTACAATCGCTACTGGCGGAAATAGCAAAGTAGTTTTTTGAACCAGGGTTTAGAAATACTATTAGACATCGTTGCGTCGCAATACGTTCATCTGTTTACACTACTATCTGGCTTTTTCTTGTTTTTTGTTTAAAGAATTAAAAACTTCCATTTTAAATGGTTTTAAAACTCCTATTATCAGTTTTTTCAATACATAAATTATTTCGTATTAATTAATATTACCTATTGTAATTCTTGTTACACACTTTGTAAAAAATGCCTAACTCATACTTCCAGTTTAAACAATTTATAGTTAACCAAGGCAAAGCCGCCATGAAAGTTTGCACAGACGCATGTTTGTTTGGTGCATGGATAGCAAATAAGCTGCAACAGCAAAGCTTTACAGTAAACAATATTTTAGACATTGGAACAGGAACCGGACTTCTGGCTCTTATGATGGCACAAAAAACAACCGCGCTAATTGACGCTATTGAAATTAATGAGGATGCTGCGCTACAGGCAAAAGAAAATTTTGAAGCTTCAACATTTAAAGAAAAATTAAACCTCATACATGGTGATGTAAAAAATTACCTGTCAGGAAAAAATTATAATCTCATCATTTCAAACCCTCCCTTTTTTGAAAACGATTTAAAAAGCCCGGATGCAAAAAGGAACTTTGCCTTGCATAGTGAAACATTAAGCTTTAATGAACTGATTATATCTGCTAAAAGCGCCTTAGCAGTAAATGGATTTTTTGCCGTACTTCTCCCCTATCATCGTACTGATGAATTTATAAAACAAGCCTTAGCAAACGAGCTATGGTTGAAAGAAAAAGTGCTGGTAAAACAAACTGAAAAGCATAGGTATTTCCGATCTATGTTGTTATTCTCTGCTTTAAAAACTGAAACAATAGAATCTGAAATTATTATTAAAATAAACGGGTCTTATTCTTTAGAATTTATTGAGTTTCTGAAAGATTTTTACTTGTACTTATAAGGGTTAAAGTGGCGCTTTATAAGCGATTAGCAGCGTTAACAACAAAAGGTACAAGTGTGCGACGCAACAAATGGCGAACAGAATTACAAATGTTGACTACCAAAATATAAAATGGAAGTTTTTAATTCTTTAAACAAAAAACAAGAAAAAGCCAGATAGTAGTGTAAACAGATGAACGTATTGCGACGCAACGATGTCTAATAGTATTTCTAAACCCT
>Ga0181463_1000482_pt1 | contig 11349 bp, 9 predicted proteins | sample InSIn1gowninarea_FD_119071 | JGI IMG/M metagenome (GOLD analysis project Ga0181463, IMG submission 119071) | Clean room microbial communities from NASA Spacecraft Assembly Facility at Jet Propulsion Laboratory, Pasadena, California, USA -... ... | reverse complement strand
ATTCTGGTCGGCAATTTGGAGGGTGACCAATGTAGTTAGGAAGACAAGAACAGAGAGCTACGCCGTTGGTGTTGCGACATTGAGCATATGGACCACAAGGAGATGGATGACATGGGTCATGAGGTTGTGTAGGTCTTGGTGGTTCCACCCGAATAAGTTGGCAGCCTTGAAGGGGCTGTCCAGTATAACCAGAGAGACATTGGCAGGTGGGATGATGGTTGTACACGTGACATTCCGCATTATGTCCACAAACTCCGGGACATGGGTCTTTACACTTGGTTTGTATACAAGCCTTGTCGTTGGGGCAATCTGCGTTGAGCACACATTCAGGACGACATTCCACGTATGGATCTCCAAAGTATTCGGGATAACAGATACAAGCTCCTGCACCATTTCTAACGCGACATTCAGCGTTTGCTCCACATGGTGACGGGTTACAGGGATCAAGGCGTTCTGGTGGTGGGAGTTGTCTGGGTGGTTCCGGTTTAAGGAAACAGCCCACGTATGGATCACCTTCGTAACCAGGAACACAATGACATTGGGGCCGGTGGGATACTGCTCTACAGTTGGTGTTACTTCCACAAGCACCTGGACAAGGATCCACACACTTTTCTGCTGAGCAAGCCTTATCACTTGGACAGTCTTGGTCAATGGTACACTCTGGTCGACAATTTGGTGGTCGTCCAATATAGCCAGGGAGACATGAGCAAGCTGCTTGGTCATTAATTCTTTTGCATTCCGCGTAGGGTCCGCATGGCGATGGACTACAGGGATCTACATGCTCCACTCGCACTGGCTCCACTCTTAGTTGACAGCTTACGAAAGGATCTCCTTCATGATTTGGTGGACAAGTGCATATTGGCGAGTGATTGTTAACTTTGCACACAGCAGTTGGAGCACAAGGCCCGTTTTGAAGACATGGATCCACACATTTTTGCTGTACACATGCTTTATCCTGTGGACATTCCGAGCTAACCACACATTCTGGCCTGCAGTTTGGTGGGCTTCCAATATAACTTTCTTTACAGCTGCAAACAGCAAGTCCGTTTTGTACGCGGCATTGACTGTAAGGTCCACATGGTGAGGGTACGCATGGATCCCGCTCTGGCTCAGGTGCTGGTATTCTTTGGGGTCTTTGTTGACATCCTTGGAAGGGATTACCTTCATAACCTTCGTCACAAGTGCAGGTGGGCACATGGTTGTAAACTCTACAGTTTGCATTGTAGCCACACACTCCCGGACATGGATCTGCACACTTGTTTCGCATGCAAGCCTTGTTTGAGGGGCAATCTGGATTTGTGACACACTCAGGTCGGCAGCCACTGTATGGATCTCCATGATATTCTGGCAGACATACACAAGCACCTGCACCATTCTTCTCGATACATTCAGCATTTGCTCCACAAGGTGATGGGTTACAAGGATCCCGTTTCTCCTCAATTCGAGGTGGCTCAGGTGGGATAGGGGAACAACCCTGGAATGGGTCTCCAGTGTAGCCAGCGATACAATAACATTGTGGTTTGTGGAGAACAACACGACATTCCGCATTGAATCCACAGGAGCCGGGACAAGGATCAGAGCATCTTTCTTGAACACAAGCTTTATCTGTTGGACAGTCTGGATCGAGGAAGCACTCTGGTCTACAGTTTGGTGGGGAACCGATATAATTTGGAAGGCAAGAACAAGCAGCGTGTCCGTTAACTGTTTTACATTCTGAAAATGGTCCGCATGGATTAGGTGAGCAGGGATTCTTGGGTGGTTCCTCAACTCGAACTGGAATAGGTTCACAGGAAGAGAATGGGTCACCTTGGTAACCGGACTTGCATGTACAAATGGGTGAGTGGTTAAGTACTCTGCAAAGTGCGTTGTATGAGCATGGTCCATTTAAGCATGGATCTACACAACGCATGTTGAAACAAGTCTTGTCCAAAGCGCATTCCGAACTGATGACACACTCTGGCTTGCAATTTGGTGGTGTTCCGAAATAATCCGCTTTGCACGAGCAAATTGCAATACCGTCTTGTTCCCGACACTGTCCGTTGACTCCACAAGGTGATGGATTGCAAGGATCCCGAGGTTGAATAGGTTGTGGGGGAGTCTTTGGCATAGGATAACAAGCAGACAAGGGCTGACCTGTGTAGCCATCTGGACAAGTGCAGGTTATAACGTGGTTATGAACAGAGCATTCTGCGTGAACACCACAAGCACCGGATGTGCAAGGATTTACACATTTCTGGTACACACAAGCCTTTTCGGATGGACAGTCTGAGTTGAGAATACATTCAGGTCTGCAAGCCACATAAGGATCTCCGAAGTATTCGGGCACACAAGAGCAAGAACCGACACCATTATTTTCAGTGCAAAGTGCGTTGGATCCACAGGGGGATGGATTGCAAGGATTCCTTGGCACTTCAATGATCACACGTTTTCTACAGCTCGAGAATGGGTCACCTTCATATCCTTCGTCGCAGAAGCAGATGGGTCCGTGATTAATTACTTTACATTGAGCATTAAATCCACAAGCACCAAGACAAGGATCAGAACATTTTTCCCGTATACAAGCCTTGTCCAGGGGACAGTCTTCATGCACAACACACTCTGGTCGACAGTTGGGAGGCTGACCAATATAAGTGGCGAGGCAAGAGCAAACAGCTTGGTCTCCGATGACACGACATTCTGAGAATGGTCCGCAGGGACTTGGCTGACAAGGATTAGGTGGCAAGTAGGTGGGGGCTATGGGCTCCACTTCAACCCTCTTGATTTCCTCACAATAAACAAATGGATTACCAGAGTAGTTGGGTGGACAGCTGCAGATGGGAGAATGATGACGTACTTTGCAGATAGCACTGCGAGCACAAGGTTCACCCAGACAAGGATCGACGCACTTTTGAGCGTTGCAACTTTTGTCCTGGGGACAGTCCGAGTTGAGAGTACATTCTGGTCGGCAGTTTGGTGGAGAGCCGTAATAGTTGGGGAGGCATGAGCAAACTGCGTGTCCATTTGCATCTTGAGTACATTGACTGTAGTGACCGCATGGATTGGGAACACATGGATTTCGTGGAGCAGGCGGTAGATCTGAAGGGATAAAAATATTAATTATTAAATTCATATTCTATATTCTCAGGTTTCATTAATAAATATAGTTTAAATAATTTATATCTTTACATGTATTCTTTGGTTTGGAGTTGCAGTGCCTGAATGGATCCCCAGTATAGCCTTCCGCACAGGAACAGGCTGGAATGTGATTGTAAACCGTGCACACAGCATTAATACCGCAAAGCGAGTTGCATGGGTCAATGCATCTGTAATTGCTACAAGCCTTGTTGGATGGACAATCAGCGTGTCGTTGACATTCCGTTTTACAAGCAGAATACGGGTCACCCTCATATGGATATATACATTCGCAAACAGCTCGGTCGTGAATCACACGGCACTGGGCATTCAATCCACAATTGATAGCAGAACATGGGTCAACCTTGACTGGTTGAGGTACGACCTTGTGACATCTCAAAAGTGGATCCCCTTCGTAACCCGGTTTGGGACATGAGCATACAGGAATATGATCGATAACTTGGCAAGTTGCATCAATTCCACAAGGACTTGGATGACAAGGATCTTGACACTTGTATTTGATACAGGCTCTACTGAATGCACACTCGGCACTAACCGTACATTCCGGTTTACAGTAAGGTGGGGATCCAAAGAAACCTTGGAGACAAGAACAGACTGCCCTATTACCTTGGTTTTTACATTCTGCATTATTGCCACATGGTGATGGTACGCAAGGATCTCTTGGTGCTGGTGGGGGATCATCTGGAATACGGGAACAAAATGTTGTTGGATTTCCACGGAAACCTGGGAGACAAGTGCATACAGCCGAATGGTATCGTACAGAACATCTTGCATTTTGACCACAAGCACCAGGGCATGGATCAACGCATTTTTGTTGACGACAAGCCTTGTCAATGGCACAGTCCGAGTCAACAGTGCATTCTGGACGACAGTTGGGTGAAGAGCCGATGTAACCTGGGTTACAAGAGCAGAGGGCCCGATTGTACAGAGTTCGGCATTCGCTGTAGGGTCCACATGGATTTGGTTGGCAAGGATCGGATGGCTCTGGTGGAGGTGGAACATATTTGGTACACACTGAGAACGGATTTCCTTCATATCCTTGAAGACATTTACAGGTGGGTACATGATTATGAGTTCTACATTCAGCATTAACCCCACATGTTCCAGGACATGGATCTTTGCAGTGGTAATCCACACAAGCTCTGTTTGATGGACAGTCGGAATTGAGTACACATTCTGGTCTACAGCCCAACCCTGGATTTCCAAAGTAATTGGGTTTGCATTTGCATAAGGCCACATTTCCTTTTTCTTCACAAATCGTGTTATCCCCGCATGGGTAAGGATTACATGGACGGGATATAGGTTGTGGGGGTGGTGGTTTTGTAACTGGTCTTCTTTCACAGGAAACAAATGGATCTCCAACTCTGGATGGCGGACAACTGCAAACTGGTCGATGTTGAACCACGGTGCAGATGGCATTGAGACCACAAACTCCATTACATGGGTCGGAACATTTGAAAGAAATACAAGCCTTGTTGGATGGACACTCCGAGTCACTCATACACTCTGGTCTACAAGGCTTTCCAAAGTAACCTGGATGACAAGAGCAAATGGCCGCACCATTTCGGGTTCTACAGTAGGAATTAGGTCCACATGGATTAGGTTCACAGGGTTCCACTGCCGTAGGTGGTGGAGGAGGTGGATAAGTAGCCTTGAGACATTCAGTGTAGGGATCCCCAATATGGTACTTTTTACATTGGCAAACAGCTCGGTGATTTGTAGCAGTACAGTAGGCATTAATTCCACACATTTCGGGACATGGATCCACACATTTCAGATTTCTGCATTCTCTGTTTTGAGGACAGTCTACACTGGTGACACATTCGGGTTTACAGCCAATAAGAGGATCACCATGATAGCCTTGAATACATGAACAGACTGGGCGACCTCCGTATACCTTGCAGTGAGCATTGGCTCCACATGGTGTTGGATGACAGGGATCTTTCTTTTGAGGTTCCGGTTTTCTGGGAATACAACGTACGTATGGATTTCCCTCCAAACCATAAGGACAGTAGCAGACTGGGCGATGATTTTGGGGTCGGCACTCAGCATCAATACCGCAAGCAGAAGGACAAGGGTCAACGCATTGATAGTTGACACAAGCTTTTGAATCTGGACAGTCTTCATTCTTGACACAGTCTGGTTGACAACCTTGATAACTGATTGGATGACCTTTGTAGCCCCGCTTGCAAGTGCACACAGCTCTACCATTGTGATTTCTACAGTCCGTATTAGGTCCACATGGTGATGGTACGCAAGGATCAACGACTGGATGACAAGCTTCGTAAGGACTTCCGTCAAAACCGTATTTGCATTTGCAGATTTCTCTACTATTTTGTATGTAGCAATCAGCGTTGGGACCACAAGGACCAGGACGACAAAGTTGGAGTCCAGGGGCGGTACAATTGGTATATGGGTTTCCATAAAGACCACCTGGACAGTAGCAAGGAGGATTTCTAGTGGTGTCACAAACTGCCCCATGACCACATGGATTGGGATCACATGGATTCTTCGTTTCAACACAGCCTTCCAGTGTGTTTGGACTTTCGATAAAGCCTTCTTGACAAGTACATCGGATAACGTTACCAGGTTCCATTTGACAAAGGGTGTTGGGTCCACAGTGTGAGGCAGCACAGGCATCCGCCGCTCGGTGACAATTGGGAGGAGTGCCACTGTATCCTGGGAGACAATAGCAAACAGGCGTGCCTTGTACAACGTTACAAGCAGCGTTAGGTCCGCAGTTTGTATTTTCACAGGAAGGACCTTCGGGATCTAAATCATCATAAACAACAGATTAGCATGAAATAATATTTACCTTTTAATTATCCATATTTAGCCATGCTTTAATAAACTTTAATCTTACAGCATTCCAAGAATGGATTTCCGGTAGTCTTCCTTGGACAGGAGCATACGGCACCTCTGTTAGTGGTTTCGCATCTTGCCCCTTTACCACAAGGGGAAGGATTGCATGGGTTGGTTTTTGCTACAGAAATAGTTTAAAAACGTAAGCGTTTTAAGACACTATAATAAGGATGTACACTAAATATATTATTTAAAGAATTAGTTTGCATTTTAACAATACCTTCACATTTAACTGCAGCATTTCCATAAAATCCAAGTGGACATTTGCACACGGCACGATGGTTCTCCGCCTCACAAATAGCATTAGTACCGCAGTTGCAAGGACTGACACATTTGCGTTGGAAGCAAGCCAAATGGGATGGACAATCTGAGTCGCTTCTACATCCAGGCATTGCTATAAAAATGGAATGACATTTTTTTTGAAAAATATAAATTTGGCGATATTTATTTTTTTTTTTTTTAATTCACAATAACTTACGTCGGTTACAAGCGTAGTACGGATTCCCTTCAAACCCTGCAAAACATTTACATTTGGCTTCCCTATTCTCCACAACACACTCTGCATTCCTTCCGCAAGTGTCAGACATACAAGGAGATAAGCATACTCGATTGAGCCTATCACAAAACTTGTTTGGCGGGCAGTCCTCATTGTATTGACACACTCCAGGGGTTGGAGGTCTATCACAATTTCTTGTGGGTTCCCCAACATAGCCATCTTGACAACGGCAGACCGCTCTATGATTGTAATTGTGACAAAGAGCGTTTGTTCCACAAGGTTGGGTGTCACATGGCTTTATGCAAAATCCTCCATGACAGGCTTCATCTGTGTGACAGTCGTTATCAGATCGACAACCTTTTTTTTGGATTTTTTTTGGAAAGGAATAAAAAAATTTAATATTAGTTTATTTCCTCAACAAAATATTTTTACGTGTCAAAACATACTTTTTTGAAGTCAAAGTCCTAACAAAAAAAATTGAAATTTTACAAACGGAAAAGAAGGAAAAAGTCATTTAATTAACTTTTTTAAGGGACAAGAGATTAAATATTTCATAAAAAAACTTGAAAGTAAAACGGAAGGAAAGTAAATTTTGATACACTAATAATCTTTCCATAACAAAAATATTATACAGCCAAAACTTGAAAATACGTTTTAAAAAACAATACATAGCAAAACAATAATTACTAAACAGGCAACTGCTACAGACCTACGCATACGGCCACACTTTTCAAACATTTTAATACACACAGATTTTTTTATACCGTAAATTCATCAGATCACCATGCAATGACCGCATTCAACTTTCTTTATTTTTATAGCATGAACACAGAATAAGGAATGACATTCATGCATGCAATGTTAACCAAAAAAGTAAATATATGCAATCAGTAAAAATATTATTTAGGTTAGTGAACAAAGTGTTTTTGTTTCATTCAATTTGTTATAATCAATTAGATTTTTTAAAAGTTTTCATTCGTGGAAAATGGTGATTTTTACTCGTCGTAAGCATGTTTCAATAAAGTCATTTTGACCAAATAATTATTGAAATATTGTGCATGCATGCGTTTAATTTTTAAAACAAAAAAATAAAATACTTGAAAACTTATATTTTTTTGACATGACATACTTACGCCAAATATTTTATGGTTTTTGTAACGTGCGGTTAAACTAAGTTGGGTTTAGAGTTCATTCAATATATTATTTTATTATAATGTTAACGAAGCATTGTACAAAAGCATATAAATTTGTTAAAGCATTTTTTTAAAAACAATTGTTATGGAAATAGAAAGAATTAGGAAGAGTAATAAAAGTTTGTGCATTAAAAATTTGCACCGATTTTTAAAAAAAGAATAAAAGTGTAAAAAAATGAGAAATGGGATGTTCTTTGTTGGATGTTCTTTCTGTAAGGTTTAAAAAGGTTTTGATTGAAGAAGAAAATTGGAAAAAATTAATATATTTTATTGATTTTTTTTTTTGCTAAAAGATGATAGAGTGAAAAAATATATAAAAAATTATAAATGTATTATAAATTATTATTTATGTGTAATATGTATTTTTTTTTGTGATTAACCTGTTCATTTGTGGTAGGTTAGTGAGTGTAGACTTTAGTGAAATTCCGGTGTGGAAAATAATATATTGTGAATTAGAGAATCCCTGGATGATTTTTTTTTCGTGTGGTGGTTGGTGGCCCTCTGAAGCCCCCACGTGGTAGTATTAGTAGTAGAGTATCCGGAGGAGGATGAGTTGATGAATTCCAGCAGAGAAGTAGCAGAGTAGTGATGGTAGTAGTAGTAGATTTTTTTTGGTTTTTGTTGTTTGTTTTATTTTTTTTGATTAATTTTACCCATTATTTTTTTGAATTGCGTGAAAGATTTTTTTTTTGTTTTTTCACGAAGACATATTCCATACTTCCCAAAGTAGTTTTTTGTGTGTGAATAATTAATTTTTGTCATATTGTTATCCATCATCATCATCATCAATAATCAGATTTTTTTAAAAACAAAAGTTGCACTCATACAAAATAAATTGTTTTAAATATGCACACTCACATTCATTCCAATTTTTAAAAATTATGTTGATGAGATGTTGTAGAGGTGAGATTAATTTTTTGTGTGAATTAATACTGAGAGATTAATACACTGGTGAATTATATGCTGAGAAGGAGCAAAGCTTATTGTAACAATTTGTTAGAATAAACTTGACTGCCTCTTAATTGATTGATTGAAAGGGTTAGAGATAGAGAGGAAAATGATATGAACGAGAAAATGAAACTTACCACCACTGCAGGCTTGGTTTGTGGGATCACATACGTTATTTTTACTATCTGTAATGTCGAATTAGAAAATAGCCAAACAATTTAAAATTTAATGGAAATCAGGTTTAGATTTTAACATTTTTTTTAAGTACAAAGCTTTTAAGAATTCTTACCGGTTACACAAGTCAAAATGTGATCGACAACGTTACATCTTTCACCTTCCTTGCAGGGGCTATTAAGCTGACATGGGTCAGCACAGCGACCCTTAATACAAGCCATATTTCTTGGGCAATCAACACTGCTTTGGCATTCACCTATTTTGATAAAAAATTATATAAAAAGCCAAAATTACGACAAGTTTCACAAAGGGGCACACATGCAAATGCAGTTAAAAACATAAGCAAAATAAGTAATTTGCTTCATGCATTTTTTTTTTTTGTTATTTATAAATAAAAAGCAGCAGTATTATTGTTGTAACATAAATAAAGTTCCCATATTACATTCAGGGTTTTGTTTTTGGGATTTTTGTTAGTAGTAGAATAACTGGTGTAAATGCAGTTATTTATAAATAAATACCAAATTTTTCATTGTCACCAGTACAATGACATGCTTTGAAATGATGCATGTTAGAATTTCACAGTCTCACGCTCAAAATTTAAGCGAAACATAATATGTTGATTATATAGCAGATAAGCAAGGGATAAACTTGTACCAAATGTTATTTTCAACTCAAACAGTTTTACACATGACATTTAAATTATAAATTAATTTGTTTTGTTAATTTTATCTTCAATGTAACTTAAGTATTATAAATCATGCCGTTAATAAGTATAATATATATGATCCATAGAATGTATCATTATCACAGTTTTCACTTTCTAAAAAACGGATAATACCAACATGAAATATTTTTCGTGCATTAACCACACCACAATAAACACACAAACATTTATATGAATAAAGCGTAAATTTTTTCGTTAATTGTTTGTCCACATTCGCCAAAATTAGGTAGACATTCTTTTGTATTAAAAGTATGGCAACATTCCAGAGATTACTAGCACAGTAAAAAAAATACTGTCAAACAGCAACGGTCGCATTCACATAAAAATTATAATATATTGTTGGATTAGTATACTCGCGTGGTCCGCTTGCAATGACACACTTGGTTCGAAAATAAAACAACTATCAGTCCTAAAGCCTATATTTAGGATGCATGGCACAAAATAAAATGTTAAGTTAAAAATTGTATATCGACAATGCACACTTTTAGCCAATCTCACAAAAAATAAAACAACACAGGCAAATATTTATGGTTTAATTGTTCCCCACACACTTCTCCAGCACTTTTGGAGAATTTTTTTGCGGCATGCAAAGAAAAACACCCAGCAAACAACGCACGGACATGCTTATCTTTCTTTTTCAGGCCATTGATAGTTTTTTTAGCAATTTTCTTTTCAGGGATACGAATTTTTACCTTCGGCAACCTGCCCAGAGCAAAGAACGTATGGACCAGAAACCTCATGAGGGCAAGAACACCAGGCCTTATGATTTTTACCATAACATTTAGAACAGGGTTGGAATAAACTACATACATCAACGCAAAACTGTTCGAAGCAACCTTCATATGAGCTGCAATCATCATCGGTATCACAGACGTCATTATAGCGGGATAGGATACGGGAACGGGGAATAAATGTATCGTTAGGGGAAAATGGACTAGGGGTAGTGGCACTAAGATTAGACATTACACCGGAGGGAATAATGTCAGTTACTTCAGTCATTCCATCAAATACTATTGGAGTGGTAGATTCAAGACTAGATTCGTTATATCCAAAAAATGGCCCTTGTTTCGAAGTACGCTCGCGCTTATCAGTAGCGGTAGGCGGAAAAGTTGTCATGGGAAATGTAAAATTTCCTAGGTCAGAATCGTCAATGTCAGAACTCACAGTTGTACTGTCAAATAAAATGTCCTCCACTCGAGGAGTGGTAGTCAAATTGTGCAAATAAGTAACAGTTGTCGTCTCATAGATCACCGTAGCATTCTCCGTTGAAAATGATTCGTTTCCAAACGATTTCAGAGTTGTAATTTCAGGTGTTTCCGTACTGGGGTTTCTGACTGTTGGCAAAAACTGTTCAGTTGTTGAATCAGTTTGGATGTCTTCACTTCTAGGTTCCTTTGTGATCATATCGCGTGGAGACAAAGTAGTATATTCTGCACCAATTGTCGTGTCGAATACAGATTCTGTTGTTCGACCTGGCATGATTGTTGTGCCCTCGGAGAAAGTTGTTGTTCGATCGGTTGCAGAGGTTCTGAATGTTGTCATGCCCGGCATTGTTGTAGCTTCGAATGTGGTTTGTTCACGTGGTAACCCAGTTGTTGGAGTGAAACGCTCAGTAGTAGAATCAGTTTGAATGTCTTCACTTCTGGGCTCTTTTGTTATCATGTCACGTGAGGATGGAGTGGTGGATTCTACTCCAATTGTCGTGTCGAATACAGATTCTGTTGTTCGACCTGGCATGATTGTTGTGCCCTCGGAGAAAGTTGTTGTTCGATCGGTTGCAGAGGTTCTGAATGTTGTCATGCCCGGCATTGTTGTAGCTT
>Ga0181463_1000481_pt1 | contig 11349 bp, 7 predicted proteins | sample InSIn1gowninarea_FD_119071 | JGI IMG/M metagenome (GOLD analysis project Ga0181463, IMG submission 119071) | Clean room microbial communities from NASA Spacecraft Assembly Facility at Jet Propulsion Laboratory, Pasadena, California, USA -... ... | reverse complement strand
GAATGACCCGAACCAACCTGTCCTCGTGAAACAGCCCCAAGCAAATCAAATAGTTAAGGCAGGTTTCTTTTATGCTGTTACCGATCAAGTCAAGATAAGATAAGATCAAGCTGAACCTTATCAACCCGCTTATATACGATTATGTCATAAGAGCGGTTTACTTACGACAATGCTGCTATTATATAAGTCATTATGCGTGCCTTATTCCCCCATTAAGAGAGAGAGGGCAGGCAAGCCAGGAAGAATGCATTCCCTTCCCTTCTCCTCCCGTAGGTAGAACCCTATCTCGGAAGCCAGCGAGAACTCCTCCCTTCAATGTATGTATCCGGAAGTCCGCCTTTGACTCCACACCTACTCTCACCGCTCACGCCAGCCAGTCATATGTATGGGGAGTCTTTCTGAATCAGATTGTGTTCTCGGACAGGCTTACATGTCGAGGTCGGAATGGGATCGGGTAAGCACCTGTCCATCATAACGATCACAGGGTATGATCCAGGTCACACGCTTTAGTCCGTTTTTAGACAAGGGGCCCTCTACGAGGGAGGGACAGATTCCATGCTTGGTCATCCAACTAGTAAGTAATTCAATAGCCCACTAGTAAGTAATTCAATAGCCCACTAGTAAGTAATTCAATGGATCCCAAGCAAAGCCGAGGAAAGATAAACAAGCTAAATTGATATCTCAAGTAAGGGTCAACACCATAATCGAAATCCTAATCTTCCTCATAATCAAGTTGGTAACTCGCGTCAAAAGGCAAATGAAGGTGTACGAGGAGCGATGAATTCAATCAAGTTGACTCCGGTAATCAAATTGGATCCCTTAGATCAATTCAAGGGCTGTAGCGGGTGCGAAAGTGGTGTTCAACTGGGTAGTATGGGTAGTAGTATAAGTAGTAGTTAGGCTAGTTGAAAAGGAGGCGTATGTTATAATATTGTGCTCAATATGAGAGAAGACCATAGCAAAGTTGTGGTATGCCTGTCTAGGGGTAAAGGTGTAGGAGGTGTGATAAGTATGAAGGGTGGGGATCAAGAGGTGTATCAGGGTATATGGTATCATGTTAAGTCGAGTGGTATATGCATCCTCGATAGACTTCCTGGATCAAGAATAGTATGAAGAAATGAGAATCAAATGGGGACAATAATATAGAGTTCATGAAGCCTCGTAGGTGTATGGATTATGTGCCGAAAGCTCTTCTTTGGTTGGTATGACTGCGGAGTCCATGAAGGGGTCGATAGCGGTGTCTGTGTCGCTAAAGTTCGTTTAAGCTCCCTTCTGTAAGGTTGGAAGGTTGGAAGGTTGGAATGACCCGAACCAACCTGTCCTCGTGAAACAGCCCCAAGCAAATCAAATAGTTAAGGCAGGTTTCTTTTATGCTGTTACCGATCAAGTCAAGATAAGATAAGATCAAGCTGAACCTTATCAACCCAAAGGATAAGGAAAAGGATAAGGTCAAGCTAGTGATTTAGACTAATACTTATACTGCGCGAAGCTCCACCTCGTCTCGTGCTTCTATCGCTAGCTCGTTGGCTGGTCATCATCATCCCAAGCAATTGGTACGGTCGAAGCTGTTACCGAAACATACCCGTCAAAGCTGAACATGGTCTCGTGCTGCTACTTGTCCACGAACAAATGGTCTAACACAATGTTGTCCAATACAATTGGTCTAACCCCCGATGATCTATTTCCACGAACAATTGGTATAACCGAAACAGAACCATCGCTAGCTAACGAACCATCACTGCTATCTCTCCATCCAAGCCATCTAAACGATCTCAACAGCCAAGCCATAGCCATCGAACCTTACCCATCCACTACGTCTCGTCTCGCTAGCTAACCTACTCGCCTATCCCATACCGCTTACCATCTAACCCCATATCCATTACCGCTAGCTAACTCACCTACCGATACTTATGAAACGAACCTGCCAAGCTTGGTTCTTAGACAAACAGGAAAGAGCTCCATCATCACTACCATCAGACCTATCGTCTCATCCCCCATCTTTCCATCTTCCATCCTACCTCTACTCATTAGACCTCCAATCTCCTCATGCCTACCCTCATCAGACCTTCTATTGGTCATATCTTCCTGATGCCCCTCGCTCCCACTCAGGTCACCTATCTACACCGGGCATCCCATGTCATGGATGGTGTTATCGGATCTGTCACTCATAGCCATCCACATACTTACCCACTTGTTGGAACTAGTACTTCTTATACTAGCCAGCCTACTTTGTTTGTTTGACCAGGCCCCTTCATTCTAATCTGACAAAGAGAGGACAATCTTGAAACTACTTGTTCATAAAGGCCTTATCTATGGGATGAAATGACGGAAAACTACCGCAACATATATAATGATATGAGGGAATCTCCCTACTGCAACTCGATCAATTCTTGATCGAATATGATCAATTCATTCATGCATAATGACATATATGATAGCAGCATTTTCTGGTGTCATTTCGGCTATCGAGTCATGCCATAATGACATATATAATAGTAGCACTCCGATCTGACAAAGAGAGGACAATCTTTTTTATAGTAGCGGAATGACTGAAATCTATTATATATGTTGCGGTACCCCGACTCAATCAGGGAAGCGTAATCAGAGAAAGCGGTATCAGGCCTTGAAATCTCGACCCACCTCTCGATGGCGGCTCTATGTCGAGTGAATCTATATTGGGGCCAGCATCAAGAGATAGATATAGGTATCCAGCAAGAGATGTATATGTATATAGGTGTAGTCTAGGTGTAGTCTTGCTCCTCTTGCTTGTTTCACGGATGGAGGGGATATATCTTACGTGAATAATGAATGGTTCCGTAGTAATGAATGGCTCCGTAAATAATGAATGGCAGGCCCCACCGTGACATTATTAGAAGGCCCAACTGTTTCTCTTTATAGAGAATGAAGGGAAGACCCCACCGTGATTAGAGATTAGTGGAGAATGAAATAGAATGGGGGGAAAGGCCGTTATGGCCAAGCTTATGCTATCTATTCGCCCGCCCGGTATGACCTATCACAGGAACTGGTATGATATCAAGCCCAGGATCCCAAGAAGTATTGTAGGCCGGGGGATAGTCTGAATGATCAAGCCCAGGAATAAGCTATCGATTTATACCCCAAGAACATATTCCCAGGAAGCGATCTATTACTATCCCAGATACCTACTATCCCAGATACCGGATCAAGCAAGGCCGTATTCTATTTATCTATTCCATTTCTACTATCTATTTTGAGTCTATTCTCTCTATCTATTCTATCTATTTATTCCTAGCCTATTGGTAGGTAATTAGTCACTATTGGTCAAATGGGTTAGGAAATGAAAACTGTGGTGGACCAGGACTATGTCTTAAGCGTGGACCAGACCACTAGCTTTGTTATTGAATACCACTTGTAAAGGCTGTGACAACATACCCTATATACAAGAATTCTGGTCCTAAAACTACCCCACCTATCTTAGTTCCCAAGTAACCAAGCTGCGAGCAAGCCAAGTAACCAACTTGGACCTAGCAGTAGTAAGCTATCGGTTAAGGTGGTCTAATCCAGTGGACTCATCCAAAGAGAAAGCTACGAGCGAAGGTAAGCTGCGACTATATCTCGGTCAACTGGATCAACCGGATCAACGGATTCAAGGTCAACTACTCGCGCTGCTGGTGATGGTAGTAGTTCAGATACTGGGTATAAATCTCAATCTGGAGAAGTAACTTAGTCAACCGCCTTAGCTTCTAGCTCAGATGCCTTCACGATTGATCGTAGAGCTGATTTGCTAAAGCCTTTCTTTGAAGCCAGAGGTTTATGAGAGTTTTCCGGGAACGAACAAAGCAGTCTCACTTTACAGTTTCTAGTTGACGCGTTATAATTCACACTTTACGATTAACAGTTCACAGTTTGCGATTCATTATTTGATGTTCGATGTTCATATCCGTAACTTCCAGCATTAGTACGTGGGAAGCGTTGTTGGTACACTTGCTTGAGTCCTGGGAACATCATTCTGATACTTCCAGCATTAGTACGTGGGATATGGATTATTCACTTGCTGCCTTGAGTCCGTGGGATATCGTTTTGATAATTGCCGCTTGAGTCCTCGGAAATCGTTTTGATACACTTCCAGCATGACTCCTTCCAAATCGTTCGTACACTTTCTGCTTGATGAGGCCTGGGAACATTGGTAACTCGCTTGAGTCTTTGGGATATGCATCGGTAACTTGCTCCCTTGAGTCCGTGGAATATCGTTTTGGTAACTTGCTCCATGAGTCCTGGGAAATCTCGTTTACTCTCTGCCTTGAGTCTTTGTTGGATAGCGTTGACTTTCTGCCTTGAGGCCTTGCAAATCGTTTCGACACATCCAGCTTGAGGCCGGTGCATATCCCTTGGTTACTTGCTCCATTAGGACTGGCATAGGCATCGGTACACCATCCAGCATGACTCCTGGCATATCCGTTTGGACACCCAGCAAGAAGGAATGAGTACGTAGCAAATCCGGTTGGTTACTTGCTCCATTAGGACTGGAATTTAGGTTTGATACACTTGCTGCTTCAGGCCTTGGATATCGTTTTCTGCCTTAGAGTACTTGGGATATCGGTTTGATACACTTGCCGCTTGCCTCCTTGTTGGCGAATGATCCAAAGAGAGAAAGAAAGACCAAAAGCTTCCCCCTACCCCGTGAATCGCTAACGCTCATGGTTATTGATCGATAACCCTTGCCGGAGGAATTGTTTTATCACATGAAAACATATACCAAACACAATAGGGCCATATATGCTACAAACCAAAGCTGGGTAATAATAGCTACCCATATTCAGGGTGGAAAGGAAAGAAGGACTTACTAATGAGAGGTGGGACTATTCTCTGACTTGCCTTCCTTCAAGGTGAATTATTACTTGCCTTACTCCAAGGTGCGAAGCCGCTTGTCCCTCCGGGGGGCAAGGAAAGGTTCTCTGACTTATGACTCGCCTTACTCCAAGGTTAGCTTGACTTCCCTTACTATCTAGTTTATGACGTGCCTTATTCATTCAGGAGTCGTTCTAATACTTAATTACCAATAGATTCTATACGATTTCTTAGCCATCACCAAATCAAAAATCGAGTTAGCTTCTCCTTATTGAGGAAGCTTACCAAGTTAGCTTATCCTTAGTCAGTCTTTTGGGTCATTTTTGCTTTTCCCGATCTATCGTTTCCCGTGCCACTGGTTCGGCTTAGACCACCACTTCGCTTGTACAACATCCGGTTCGTTTTGATTGGTCAACTTCCGGTTATACTATTTCTTCTGGTTCACTAGGTACGAGGACTATTTCTTTCCTCTTCCAAGAAGTACTCTCTTTGCCTTCCTTTGGTCGTCGGCACCATTTGATGGGCTCCCTTACTATCGTTCGGTCAAAGTCAATCTATTCCGTCACTTCGTTCGGTAACAATCTATCGCTTCCAGCTTTCAGCCTCCAGCCATGAACTCTTTCTCTTTCTTATCGTACAGGTTGCTGAGCCAAACAACTAGCTAGCGAGGCCAAACAACAAGCGTAAAGAGGTTGAGGTCCAAGTGCTTATATAAGAACTCCCCAGAATTGGTTAGGGGGACTACTTCTTTAGGGCACATGACTTTATTTCATTTAAGCGAGCACCCGTGTATAGTCGCTCAAGGTGTTTAGATCCTAGCATTAATAGAAGAGAATATGTTACTTGCTCTACCTAAAGGAGCCGGCACCAAACCTATATCGTAGTAGGCTATGAAGAGCTGGCAACAACTACTGTTACGTAGAGCAATTGAGCGGGTCAGGAACTAATTGTACGGGGAGCAACCCTCTTCTTCGGAGCATTATTCATTCCTACCGGGCGGTTCACTGCACTGCTGCATGCATATCGGACTGGAAGGAAACTGCTGCTGGCGTAGCGCCGGCCAACCTCGTATCAGTCAGAATGAGTAGGTCACCTGCTACCGGATTCTTTTCCGGGAGCAAAGACTGGGACTGGGAGAAATGGAGGTAAATCGGGAATCTTCGGAATCTTCGGAAGCAACGGCTCTAGCTGGGGCTCATCCTACGTAGAACTGGCACGCGCTGGGGCACAGCAAAATATCTGGAACTTGCGGGTCGAGGGAAACGTTTGATTATTTTGCTCATCACTATAGGTCTCGCTCTATCTACGCTATAGGTCTCGCTCTTTCCACGGTATCTCTCTCGGATGGATCTCATTAGTTCTTCGTGGAGTCACTGTCTTTATCTGTGTTCGGCATTATCGGAATTGTTTAGTTCGGTGGATCCCCTTTTCTTATATTAGGGTAATTCATTTCCCACTTACTTTCTCGCCAATTCAATATCCGGAAAGCTATGATTGGAAGGTCGGGCCAAAGCTATGATCGGAAGGCGGATGTATTATTCTGTAGGAGTCTGATTCCGTAGGATAAGGCAGCCTTTCGTCTACTCGTTCTAAAATAGAATATGGAAGGGGGAGATCCTCATCATCTTTGAGAATTATTCACTCTACTCCGACTGGTAGAATTCTAGGTCAAAGGGGATACCGAAGGAAGGGTTGAGAATATTTCCCAGATGTTCCCTAATGACAGCTTGCTTTCATGTCCCTTTCCCGTCATTAGGGAGTACCGGGTCATGATTGATATAAAGCAAAAAGTGCCTTCTTGATTTCTAAGGACCGGGAAGGGACAGATATTTTCAAATATCTGGGGCGTTCGGCACTCTGTTGTGTGTAGCCCCTCTTATTGCGTAAGTGTATCCACTCCATTCGCAGCTTTAAGGAAGGGACCAAGTACCATTTTGCTTGGCCTGATCTATCACTCGTTGGCGGGCTTCACTCAGAGCCTGAAGTTCCGCTAAAACCTTCTCAATATCCTTCACGGGATCCATCATGGGTACTTCCGGTGCTGCCCCCCTATAGTAGTGAGCTCCTCCTTCTTCCGCTCCCCTATTCTCTTATAGGGGAAATTGCTCCTTGTCAGGCGAGGTTTGAGGGACCTTACAATTGATACTGCTGGGTTCCTTTTCTCCTTTTCTTCCTTAACCCAGCTACAGCTTGACCCCACGAACTAGCACGGGATGAAGGCTTACCGGCGCAACAACTAGAACGAGGTCCGGGTGACATCAGCCCAAGGACAGTAGTAGCGCTCTCCTAAGGATGGGATACTACTTGATCCTTTACGATAGGTGCCCGCTCCATAAGAAAGAGCTCTGTAGACATTGGATTGGTGCCGGCTCCTTAAGTAAGAGCAAGTACCGTATTGACGAATGCTAGGAGCCAAACACCTACAGCTCCTTAAGAGCCATGCTCGCTTAGATAAAGAAGGACAGTTGCTTTGGGGGCTTGAACCACACACTAAATAGTAGTAGCCGGGATCAACCTGAACACCTGCCCACCATCTAGCAAGGGAAGAATGAACAAATAAGATTTCTCCCTGTGTCTTCCGACGATGGCGGCCAGCCAATAGATATGCAGTCGAGTGAATGAGAATTCCCGGCATATAGTATTCGAGCCTACTTCATTCTCGGCCAATAGAATCTATTCAGGGTATCCCCCTATGTGTAGTTGATTGCATAGATGTATCACGTTAGTGTACAGAGCATAGATGTGATATAATTCCCTCGGTAGTATATGTCTTATCACTGGTAGTAGGTGTATCTCACTCTCATTCGTTCATTAGTAGCTGTTATATCTCTCATTCGTTGTATCAATCCCTAGCTAGATGTCTCTACTCTATATAACTGGTAGTGGAAGTGATTCCCCTCCGTTGATAGTTTATAGTCATCAAGGGTTAGTGGTAGTGTATAGTGAGTGGTCAACGCACCCGGCAACGCGCCCAGCCAAACCAGCGAAGCCATAATCCAAATCCACTAATGCAATGACAATCGCTGATTCATCAATCGCTGATTCATCCATTCCCAATCCGCCACGCGCTAAAGCCCCAACTATGCGGGCCGTCCAGAGCCATGCCGCCGTACAAAGCTCAGATCTATCTCTCCGCCAAATATGAAGAATCGTTCAATACTGCCGCCCCAACCATTGACTGCGCATCATAGAAGCTATTTCGTGCCATCCATCAACCAACACAACTAATACTAGAAATAGATCAACTAGGACTAGGAATAAATAGATAGAATAGATAGAGAGAATAGACTCAAAATAGATAGTAGAAATGGAATAGATAAATAGAATACGGCCTTGCTTGATCCGGTATCTGGGATAGTAGGTATCTGGGATAGTAATAGATCGCTTCCTGGGAATATGTTCTTGGGGTATAAATCGATAGCTTATTCCTGGGCTTGATCATTCAGACTATCCCCCGGCCTACAATACTTCTTGGGATCCTGGGCTTGATATCATACCAGTTCCTGTGATAGGTCATACCGGGCGGGCGAATAGATAGCATAAGCTTGGCCATAACGGCCTTTCCCCCCATTCTATTTCATTCTCCACTAATCTCTAATCACGGTGGGGTCTTCCCTTCATTCTCTATAAAGAGAAACAGTTGGGCCTTCTAATAATGTCACGGTGGGGCCTGCCATTCATTATTTACGGAGCCATTCATTACTACGGAACCATTCATTATTCACGTAAGATATATCCCCTCCATCCGTGAAACAAGCAAGAGGAGCAAGACTACACCTAGACTACACCTATATACATATACATCTCTTGCTGGATACCTATATCTATCTCTTGATGCTGGCCCCAATATAGATTCACTCGACATAGAGCCGCCATCGAGAGGTGGGTCGAGATTTCAAGGCCTGATACCGCTTTCTCTGATTACGCTTCCCTGATTGAGTCGGGGTACCGCAACATATATAATAGATTTCAGTCATTCCGCTACTATAAAAAAGATTGTCCTCTCTTTGTCAGATCGGAGTGCTACTATTATATATGTCATTATGGCATGACTCGATAGCCGAAATGACACCAGAAAATGCTGCTATCATATATGTCATTATGCATGAATGAATTGATCATATTCGATCAAGAATTGATCGAGTTGCAGTAGGGAGATTCCCTCATATCATTATATATGTTGCGGTAGTTTTCCGTCATTTCATCCCATAGATAAGGCCTTTATGAACAAGTAGTTTCAAGATTGTCCTCTCTTTGTCAGATTAGAATGAAGGGGCCTGGTCAAACAAACAAAGTAGGCTGGCTAGTATAAGAAGTACTAGTTCCAACAAGTGGGTAAGTATGTGGATGGCTATGAGTGACAGATCCGATAACACCATCCATGACATGGGATGCCCGGTGTAGATAGGTGACCTGAGTGGGAGCGAGGGGCATCAGGAAGATATGACCAATAGAAGGTCTGATGAGGGTAGGCATGAGGAGATTGGAGGTCTAATGAGTAGAGGTAGGATGGAAGATGGAAAGATGGGGGATGAGACGATAGGTCTGATGGTAGTGATGATGGAGCTCTTTCCTGTTTGTCTAAGAACCAAGCTTGGCAGGTTCGTTTCATAAGTATCGGTAGGTGAGTTAGCTAGCGGTAATGGATATGGGGTTAGATGGTAAGCGGTATGGGATAGGCGAGTAGGTTAGCTAGCGAGACGAGACGTAGTGGATGGGTAAGGTTCGATGGCTATGGCTTGGCTGTTGAGATCGTTTAGATGGCTTGGATGGAGAGATAGCAGTGATGGTTCGTTAGCTAGCGATGGTTCTGTTTCGGTTATACCAATTGTTCGTGGAAATAGATCATCGGGGGTTAGACCAATTGTATTGGACAACATTGTGTTAGACCATTTGTTCGTGGACAAGTAGCAGCACGAGACCATGTTCAGCTTTGACGGGTATGTTTCGGTAACAGCTTCGACCGTACCAATTGCTTGGGATGATGATGACCAGCCAACGAGCTAGCGATAGAAGCACGAGACGAGGTGGAGCTTCGCGCAGTATAAGTATTAGTCTAAATCACTAGCTTGACCTTATCCTTTTCCTTATCCTTTGGGTTGATAAGGTTCAGCTTGATCTTATCTTATCTTGACTTGATCGGTAACAGCATAAAAGAAACCTGCCTTAACTATTTGATTTGCTTGGGGCTGTTTCACGAGGACAGGTTGGTTCGGGTCATTCCAACCTTCCAACCTTCCAACCTTACAGAAGGGAGCTTAAACGAACTTTAGCGACACAGACACCGCTATCGACCCCTTCATGGACTCCGCAGTCATACCAACCAAAGAAGAGCTTTCGGCACATAATCCATACACCTACGAGGCTTCATGAACTCTATATTATTGTCCCCATTTGATTCTCATTTCTTCATACTATTCTTGATCCAGGAAGTCTATCGAGGATGCATATACCACTCGACTTAACATGATACCATATACCCTGATACACCTCTTGATCCCCACCCTTCATACTTATCACACCTCCTACACCTTTACCCCTAGACAGGCATACCACAACTTTGCTATGGTCTTCTCTCATATTGAGCACAATATTATAACATACGCCTCCTTTTCAACTAGCCTAACTACTACTTATACTACTACCCATACTACCCAGTTGAACACCACTTTCGCACCCGCTACAGCCCTTGAATTGATCTAAGGGATCCAATTTGATTACCGGAGTCAACTTGATTGAATTCATCGCTCCTCGTACACCTTCATTTGCCTTTTGACGCGAGTTACCAACTTGATTATGAGGAAGATTAGGATTTCGATTATGGTGTTGACCCTTACTTGAGATATCAATTTAGCTTGTTTATCTTTCCTCGGCTTTGCTTGGGATCCATTGAATTACTTACTAGTGGGCTATTGAATTACTTACTAGTGGGCTATTGAATTACTTACTAGTTGGATGACCAAGCATGGAATCTGTCCCTCCCTCGTAGAGGGCCCCTTGTCTAAAAACGGACTAAAGCGTGTGACCTGGATCATACCCTGTGATCGTTATGATGGACAGGTGCTTACCCGATCCCATTCCGACCTCGACATGTAAGCCTGTCCGAGAACACAATCTGATTCAGAAAGACTCCCCATACATATGACTGGCTGGCGTGAGCGGTGAGAGTAGGTGTGGAGTCAAAGGCGGACTTCCGGATACATACATTGAAGGGAGGAGTTCTCGCTGGCTTCCGAGATAGGGTTCTACCTACGGGAGGAGAAGGGAAGGGAATGCATTCTTCCTGGCTTGCCTGCCCTCTCTCTCTTAATGGGGGAATAAGGCACGCATAATGACTTATATAATAGCAGCATTGTCGTAAGTAAACCGCTCTTATGACATAATCGTATATAAGCGGGTTGATAAGGTTCAGCTTGATCTTATCTTATCTTGACTTGATCGGTAACAGCATAAAAGAAACCTGCCTTAACTATTTGATTTGCTTGGGGCTGTTTCACGAGGACAGGTTGGTTCGGGTCATTC
>Ga0181463_1000480_pt1 | contig 11351 bp, 11 predicted proteins | sample InSIn1gowninarea_FD_119071 | JGI IMG/M metagenome (GOLD analysis project Ga0181463, IMG submission 119071) | Clean room microbial communities from NASA Spacecraft Assembly Facility at Jet Propulsion Laboratory, Pasadena, California, USA -... ... | reverse complement strand
TACTATACCATGTAGGTTAGCAAAATGGCTACTGTTGTTGCAAGAATTTGATATAATTATCGTTGATAAGCCTGGAAGAGCCAATGTTGTAGCTGATTATTTATCAAGAATCCATCATGATGATAATGAAACTACTCTAGTAGATGATGCATTTCTAGATGAGCATTTATTTCATATTTTTGTTCAAACTCCATGGTATGCAGACATTGCTAACTACATTGTAGGTAATAAAATACTAGAACATTTTTCTTACAAGGAAAAGAAGTTTCTTGTAGAGAAAAGTTTCCATTTCTCTTGGATAGATAATCTCTTGTTTTACACTAGACCTAATCAAGTTATGAGAAGATGTGTGAGAGAGGATGAGACATATGACATTCTACATGCATGTCATAAGAACCATGTGGAGGACACTTTGCAGCAGAAAGAACAACCTTAAAAATCTTGACAAATGCCTATTATTGGCCTACACTACACAAAGATGCAGCCAACTATACATGAAGGTGTGATAAGTGTCAAAAGATGGGCCAACCAACAAGAACAGGTGAAATGCCTCTTAACCCATAGATGGTATTAACACCATTTGACAAATGGGGCATGGACTTCATTGGTCCAATTGATCTTCCATCCAATGGGAAATCCTATATCCTTGTGTGAACTGATTACCTAACAAAGTGGGTTGAAGTCAAAGCCATGAAGCATGCTCGTGATGAAAAAGTTGGAGAATTTTTGTATGAAGAAATTTTTACTCACTATGGTGTACCCAAAGAGCTAGTCATTGACCAAGGTGCACAATTTACCTCTAATCTAATTTTAGAGCTAATGAAATAAGATAACATTAGGCACTGAAAAGCCAATCCTTATCATCCTCAAGCTAATGGGCAAGTAGAGGTCACAAATCATGAGCTAGAGAACATCCTAACAAAAATAGTTAATTTACCACAAAGGGATTGGACCAACGGATTACAAGAAGTTGTTTGAGCCTATAGAAAAACATGGAAGACTACTACAAGATTCACACCATTTGAGCTCCTATATAGGAAAGTAGTAATGCTCCCCATTGAATTTGAACATAAAACTTTAAGAACTTCACTAGAGTTCGATATTGAACTTCTTATAGCACAAAGATGACATCTTCTACATCTTAACTCTTTAGATGAAATGTGCAAAGCTTCTTTGGAACTTACTAAAATTATACAAAAACAAAGAAAAAAATGGCATGACTCCCACATTATCAATAAAAAATTTCATGTTGGTGACTGAGCACTACTATATGATTCTAGATTTAAAGATATGCTAGGTAAGCTGCAAACAAGATGGTTGGGTCCATATGAAATTAATCATGTCTTTAAAAATGGAGCTATCCAATTAACTACAAATTATCTAGTGCCTTTTAAATTATTATTCAATAGTTACAGACTCAAGTTATATAAATGACTCGAAACAAAAGAGGACTTCCTGTAGCAATTTTAGTGGTTAAATTCAAATATACACCAGGTAACTCTTCCTATAGTCGAAGGTGTTAACCTTATGTTTGTCACTCTTCAAAACTAATTTCTTTGTGCATGCTCATAATAAAAACTTTATGCCCACATAAAGTCCAAACTTCTCCATTCATTTTCTTATTTCTTCTTTATCCACCTCATCTCATTCTTTTACCTTCCACCCACCCACATTCCACATCATCATTTTCAAATGCTTTCAATAAACACCGCAAGTTTGCTGATGGATGTTGTTACTGCTAATGTAAATTTTCCCACCTTTTGGTATGTGTAATGATCAATTAATAGGGATAAGATTTTCAAATTATTATTCATTTATAGTACATAGATTGCATTGATTATATCTAATATTGCATTCTTTATATTATGGTGGCATTATGCTAGTTCCATACCTGGTACTAAGTCTGACAAGTGTGGACACTTGTCCATATTTTGTAGGGGGTAGGGATAGTTAATAAAACCCAATGAAATTCTTATTTATTCATAAATATTTTTCCAAATCTTCATATTTTCTTTATTGATGGAATTCAATTATCATAAGTACACAAGTGTCTAGGTGTTGCACCCCTTATTTTTGAATGATTTTATTGTTAGGCTATGATGTGACCTATATTTAAATTTTAAGTGATTTGAATCCCATTTTTGGATGATTTTCACACACATCCATGATTTACTCTCATTAAATTCATATTATTGCTCATAAAAAATCATTATGACATTAATTACTTGTAAAATGAAATGTGAAAATGGCTTTGTAAAACAAAAAAAGGAGCCTAAATTCATAAGGGAGAAATAGTGCAAGCATAATTACTTGTAAAATGAAATGTGAAAATGGCTTTGTAAAACAAAAAAAAGAAGCCTAAATTCATAAGGGAGAAATAGTGCAAGCAGTGCAGATAGTGAAAGTGTTAAGCAAAAATGGGTGGACAATTGCAACAATGAGAACCAGTGGAGCATAACATTTTTCTCTCAGATGTAGAGGTAGTAAGGAGATTTAATGCATGTGGTTGGTTAGGGTATTTCTTAAGTTTGATTGCATTTGATGAAGAAGTAGCTACATAATTCACAAGGATGTTTGATGAAGGAGAAGCTTTTGTATGGGGTTTAATGGTGGTTGCTATAAAAGAGAAAATAGTAAAAGTAACTGGGTTACTAGTAATAGGAGAACATTATCCTAATACACATGATGCAAGATTAGCTAGAGCTCAGTTTATCATAGCAACTGATTCTCAGATGGATATTACTAAGCAAGGTTGCAAAAGAATGTCTCTTCTATTGCCATACAATGAGCTAGCCATGCACATTATTAGGTACCTCACATGTGAAGGAAGAATTTAATATTTACATGCACATCATTTTAAATTGCTGAGTTGTATAAGGTATAATCATCCAATAAATATTTTCAATTTCTTGTACAATATGTTGTGTATTAGTGCTAAAGAAATCCAAAAGGGAAAGGACAATTCGGTCACCCATCATGCCCTAATTAAATTACTCATAGAAAGATCACTTAGGGATGTTTCTTCCATGTCATGGACAAAATTTGTCCAAGCTAAAATCTTACAACCCCAGGCTACACTTAATGAATAGCTTATTGAGGAGAATGTAGTTCCTACTAATAAACCTACTAAGAAAATCACTCAAGAGGATGAAGTCAAAAATGTGCAAGAGACTGCCTTTACTTGTTCAAGAAACTTAGAAACCTACCTCTAGCTGAGAAAAGAGAAAATAAAAATTGCAAGAAGAAATATATGTTTTGGTAAAAGAAGAGCCAAACCCTATAGTCATGAGGCAAAATAGAACTAAGAAGGGTCCTACAACAGTTACTCCTATAGTAGAGAAACCAAAAGGAAGAGGTAGGTAGAAGGCTATGATTCCAGAAGAAACCCTTGTAAGAAGAAGTTTTAGAATGAGAGGACAAATTTCTAAAGAATCCCCCTAATCCAAGCTATCTACTAAAGAATCCCCCATACAAATTGTTCCTAGTCACTCTTCTCCTCATCCTGAAACTACAAACATTCCTAAAAACCCTAATGAGGAATGTAGGGTGTAAGTCAATGAAAATTCAAATGATACCCTAGCAAGCCAACCAAGTACTTCAAGTTGTAGAGATAAAGCAGTTCCTAAGTGAGTTTATCCAAACACTACCCTAGTTCCCTATAAAAAAACATGGCTTATTGATTTTGTAGAACATTTATGGAGGGAACAAAGGAAGAGGAAAAGAAACCATGAAGAAGACAACAGTTCCATTACCTTGTAGAAACTCCTTTTTCCAATTGTTTGGACAACATATGTTTGCTCCAACCCTATGGGAAGAAGAGAGGAAAAGAATGAAGAAAGACATAGTGTCTCTAAGTGCAGAAATTATAGATTGGAAAGAGAAATTAGAAAATAAAAAACAAAGGATGGATCATGCCCTCAAATTGGCTAATCAAGCACTTGCCTATAGACCGCCACCACAAATTTATTCTCTCTATTTAAAAGAAAAATTTCTTTTGTTCCAACTTATGCTAACCCTTAAGGATATAAAAGAAAAATTCAAATCAGCCCAAGAATTCTATGGTTTATACTAGACTCTACCATCCTAGTAGTAGAATTTACTCTATGAATTATATGTGCATAATTTTATTATCCCTTTAGAAACCCAATGGAATTCTTTACTCTATATAGGGGATATACATTTGAGGGCTTTGATGTCCTAGATGTCTAATGAAGCAAACTATAATAGGCAACTAAATATTTACAAAGATGAGGAAAGAACAGAGCCCCTACCATTAAGAGCTAAGAGCAAGAAAATAGAAGAAGTTCTTAGGGAGTAGTTTAGATTAACTTATGGGGATAAGAACATGGGAGTAAGGGATAGAATCATCACTACCAAAACTAAGGCTTATGATTTTCCTTCTAGAGAGCTATGGTTGGTGCTAGAAGTAGATGGGCTAGATCACCTGAGTCACTTAAAAAGGTTAGAGCCACATAGTCCAATCAACTTGGAGTCTACCCTTCACCAAGCTCCAAAGTATCTAGATTTAGGGAAATAGGCTAGACCAGAACTATGGTGCCCACTCACTATGCAACCTCCAATGCTCATGTGGCCCTTGTATGATATTAATGTTGATAGACTTGACAAACTACAAGAGGAAAATAGAAGGGAGGTTTGGGAAAGAACACACAGATTCTATTATACCTTCAACAGTAGTAGGAAAGGAAGGAAAAAAGTGGAGGAATTCAGGTCATTGACTAGGAAATGCAATACTTGAGGAAAAGCATCAGTTTACCAGGAGGTAGATGATGAGGCTAATTATTGCCTCTATTTCATGATAGTTTTAAACACTTTGTTAATACTTTGTTTCAATTTCATCAAGACATTTATGAACTTATGTTTACCTAAACCAATGATTAACCTATGGGTAGATAGTATGTCATCTTTTGCCAATATATATATATATATATGATGCATTATCTCATATAATTATCATAATGTGTGTTCTTGTATTTGAATTTGATTTGATAATGCTTATTTGCAAATATCTCTACATTATAACTAACCTGTTAGCAATGAAGTTGAAGATGATTGTAAGAATTCAAAGATGAACATTGAAGACAACCAATAGCATTCAAGGAGAAAAGAACATTGAGGTTTAGCCATAGTGGAGAAAAATCATAATGGTACCAAAGGACATGGCTATGAGTATGGAGGAGTTATGAAGACTTACTACATTCTCTACATTTATTATTATGTCAAGCAGTTGTTTAGACTTTATTTTTCTTGCCTTGAGCCATTATCTTTTCTTCCCACCTTGAGCTATTATTTTCCTTCTTTCTCTCTTGTAAATTTATAGCTAGGTTGTTTACTTTTCTATTTCAAAATAAGTGTTGATCTTCTATATATAGGGATTGGACCAAGTGTGTTAGTTTAGTTAGAAGAAGAAAGTTTATGAAAACAAACTGTTAACTTTTATAGTGAGTTGTTTTTTATAGTTCTATGTATTGTTCCCATGCAATGAATTTCTAAAATGTAATGAAATAGTTTTTGGCTTCTATCTTGTGTTAGTAGATTAGTAGATTCCAACTAAGGGGGCCCACTTGGGAGTTGGATTAGATTAGAGTAGTGTTGATTTATTTTCGAGCACTTCTAGTATTACAAGTAGAAGTTGTAAGTTCCTTCCTATAGCATCATACTTTGTGAATGTTCATGTAGCATCTATGAGAAAAATTATAGTAGATGAACTGAGTTGGAATATATGTTAGAATTTCATTGCATTTCTAGTATTTGTAAAGAGTTAAGCATGTTAGTTTCTTGCAGTGATAGTGTAGATTCTTTTCCTTGCATTTTACTTTCTTGCAACATAAGCATAATGACTCATTAAGAAACCTAGTGCACATACTATGCCAACCATTTCAAGTATATGTCCCTGAGGTGACAAGATTAAATGCACCTCATAGTGGGAAAAAATAGTCCTTAGATTGAATACATTATTCCTAAGCATGGCCTAGAGCATGATTATTATATACCTATTGTGAGGTAGACCAATAAGTGTGACTAAACTTTGGTTTGAGTGCAAATTCAATGGATATAGTCTTAAAGCTTAGGTTGTGGTGTATCTTTTCACTTTAAGAAAAGCTATTCTTGTCTTATTATGTCTTGTGTGTGTAAAAAATTAATCAAAGATAAAATGAAACTTGAAAATTTACACCTTGGATACTATTCAAACCTTGTCAAAATATTACACATTGTCAAAATATTACACCTCTTGTCAAAACATTGAAAAATTTGTCAAAAACACTTGAAACTTGGAAAACATGGCAAATTGTAACCGTAGAAGTGTTTGTCATGACCTAGATTTCAACTTTGTATAACATCCACTTGCATTTATCATCCTTTGAGCCTCATATATACATTATCTAGGTCTCATATTTCATCTTTTTAGTCCTCATTATTCATCCCTCATATTTTACATTGCATTCATTAGGGTTTACTTTGCATCCCTTAGTCTTTGTATTTCAACCCCAAATTTTGCATCTTGTATCTTGTATTTTGGATTACCAACCTTCATTTTTCATACATTAACCCTTATTCTATGTGTCGTAACCATCATTCCATGCCTTCATTCTAGTCTTAACATTTTTCTCTACAATTTGGCTCTCTAGAACATTAATCTAGAAACCAAAGAACCCAAAATCACTCTAGTTTCAGCCCAGCTTACCAACTATGCTTTGAAACTACCAAATACATACTAACTATCCCCAAGTGCACCATGGGTATATTTGGATGTATCTAAGTGCACTTGGTAGTCTAAGAACTAGTTTAGACTTCTAGATAGTATTTTGGGACCTTAGGAGTTTCATTAGGTACTTGGGTAGGCCTTCCTTTCTTAGCATGTCTTGATTTGCATTCTACATGTCCTAATTATCATTATATTCACTTTAGGCTTCATTAGTTAGGTCATAACCCTCATTATACATATTCAATCTTATGTTACATCATCCCCAACAACCTATCTCTTTGGCATATCCATTTGACAATCACCTAGCCCATAATCAACACACATTGAACGCAATCTCCCAACTATGCCATGGAACTAGCAACTACACTCAAATTGGTCCCATGTAAACCATAGATGAATTTGGTGCTTTTGGAGTTCACTTGGTACTACTATAGTGCACTTGGAAGTCTTTGTAGGTCCTAATTCTACATATGACCCAAAAATTCATTTTGTACCCAAAAATCCATTTTAAATCTTAAGACCTTTGTATATCACATATCTAATCAAAATAACCATCATTTAGATCACCTTAAACATCATTTAAAACCCAAAACCTTTGAACTTAGTCAAAAATCCAAACAAAGTATGAGTCTTGGAGTATCTCCTAGTGTTGATGGATGATGGATCTTGACTAGTCCTTTTGCCATTTTTATCATTTTTCTTTGGTCAAACTCTATATATATCTTGATGTATTTGACCTTGTCATTTTTATCAACTTTATCTTTTCATATTTTATCTCTTTTTGGTCAAGATCCAAAGTCCATTTTCATAAGGTTAAACTCTTAAACAAAAAACTTTCCAAAGATTTGATCCTAAGTTCAAAACCTTGCATATACTCTTGTCATAAAATTATAATATTTCTAGTCTCCCTAAGCATCATTTTCACTTACCCTAGTAGGATGTCCCTTTCATCTGGCATTGTTCAAAATCCTAGCATCATTTCCCATATTAAACCCTATCAACTTATACATCAATCAATTTGTCTTTTTGATCTCATAATCCCATTTTGCATGTCCTAAATGTCATTATCAACCTTAGCATACCATCCTTTGCATAACCCAACTTCCATAAATCAACCTCTAACATCATTCCCAAGTCTTGAATTCAACCCTAATCTTCATTATGCATACCATAGAATCATTTTCATAACCTTTAGTCAAAATCCAAAACATCATTTACATTTGAATTTTCATAATCTCCTTATGACATTTACACCTTGCATATAAAAACTCTAGGTTATTTTGCACTTCCATAGGTTAAATATCATCCCTAAATACTTTAAAAAAAAAAAATACTCATATCTTGTTCTAGATTTCCAAGTTTTACCTTATTTTACCGACTGTATCCCTATTTTACCAATTGCACACTACATGTGTGCAGTTGGTAGTTTCAGTGTGTAGTTGGTAGTTTTCGACTACACTTGCTAATTAGGGATTTCATTTTAGGTTTCAAAACCATAATCTACATCTCCATAGCTTTTATTGCACCCCTAAACCCTAGAAAAAACCCAAAAACACTCAAATCATTCACATTCAACATATTGGTCACCCTAACATCTCTTTTTACCAATTGAATACCTTCTACTTACAAAGTGCTTACCTTTAGGTCCCAAAGTGTGCCAAGGGAACACTTGGGACTATCTAAGCATAGTTGGTAGTTTAGGTGCACATTTGAGAGGAGAAAAAGTGTCCATCCAGGGTTTTCTCCATTGCATCTGCATCCTTAGGTATCATGCTAACACTTACAAGGATATAATTAGCTGAAAGAACTAAAGCACTTTATCAACCCTTTCTTTTTAAGGTATAATAACAACCCAAAGTGAAACCAAAAATGAAGAACAAGAAACCCCAACAAATATTTGACAAAGACTAAATTGAACCATCAAAACCCTTACTTGTGGACACCTCAAGCATGGTAGTTTAGGTGCACACTTGGGAGACAAAGTGTCCATCCAGGGTTTTCTCCATTGCATCTTCATCCTTAGGTATCATGCTAACACTCACAAGGACATAATCAGCTCAGAGAACTAAAGCACTTTATCAACCCTTGTTTTTCAAGGTATAATAACAATCCAAAGTGAAACCAAAAACTCATCCAAGGAAAATGAAGAACAAGAAACCCCAACAAATATTTGACAAAGACTAAATTGAACCATCACAACCCTTACTTGTGGACTCCTGATGATGTAGAAACTCACCCATTCAAAATGAATAAACCTAACACAAGTATCTTCAATCGTATAAACATACAAGGTACTTTACACCTAATTTATGATTCTGACATAGATTATGGCATCAATGACAAAGAAATGGCTAGAGCTTGTATGACAAGACTTTCTACAAAAACTTCAAACTTTTGGTAGCCCAAGAAATTGTCAAATTTAATCTACACTTGGAGGGACCTAATTCCAAACATCAAAACAACCCAAAACTTTAAAATATACAACCCATGATTAATTTGGACTTAGATAAGGGAAAACAATCTTTGGAGTTTTCAAACACAATGATGACACCTATAAGATCCCATCAAGAATCAACCATTGAAATTCTCCAAAGTACATTTGAACACATCAACATCAATCCCTTGTTTGATGAACCTCCATCAATAAATGGAACCAAGAATCTTCTGAAATATCCTAAAAGGATGTTAAGAATTGATTTCAATCACATAATACAACAACAGGATGTGCCTAAAGGGACTTATACTCTAGGGATGCCAAACATGCTACCAAATGTTATGACATCAAATGTTATGGAGCCTCCTATGAGTATACCATGTGAAACATTAATTTCAAAACCCCTATTGACATACAAAGGAAGAGTCTTATTCACATTTCACCCATTCCTCAAAGGAACACATCTCATTGCTAAAGTAATATGATACCCCAAGGAGAAACATCTAACACACAAAGGTATTAAAATAATAACCCAAACATGATGTTCAATTCTCAAGGGCATAACCAACTTCTAAGACAATAATAACCTACATTAGTACAAGGACTTAATATTTCCAATACACAACCAAGTCAAAATATACTTAACACACATTCAACATATCAATAGAAACATTAACCACAAAGAAAACCTCAGGTGGTTCAAGGATCCAATGTCCCTAACATGCAATCCAATATACATCCACTCAAATTTCACACAATCTATCAAAAACAATTCCAACAAAAATAATTCATGTTTCTAAACAACAAGAGCAACTAAAACAATAGTTGGAATACCAAAACCACCTAGAGAAACAAATTATATACCAACAACACTTGTTACAACAACATCAGCCACAAAAATCTCAATAGAGACCTCTACAACAAAAATCATATAGATGGTCTCACATATAACCAACAAAGTCATCTCAACAGCAACCCCAACAAATGGCACAACAAAAACCACAAAAAGTGATGCAACAAAAACCTATGGTACAACAATCACAATCAATAGCACAACAAGTACCCCAATGTGTACCACAACAAGGACCCTTTTGTCTTTGAGGTACTAACATACCTCCACCACCTAGCAACACATCACCTAACTCTTCATAAATAGAAATGTTATAACTAAGTAGACATAGTTCTCACCATAGCAAATGATCTACTCATAAACACAAAAGACTTGAAGAGAAGACTATCAGGTAAAACCCTAATGAAGAGTTATTACAATAATTCAAACAACTTTCCAAACAAGTTGAGGCATTGGGAGCCTAGAAGAAACATGCTCTATATATAGAAAGGGACTTACTTCCTTATCCATTTGATAAAAGTCTATAAATTCCTCCATTCCCAAAACATTTTGAGGCACCAAGATTCAAAAAATATTGAGAAAAGGGAAACCTCATTGATCACATTAGGGAATTCTATACCTCTTGTACTAAACTCAGTGATGAGCCCACCTACCTCATGAGATTGTTCCCTTGTTCTCTAGGTGGGCTTGCACTTGAATGGTACTCCAAAATTCCTAGAAACATAAAATCTTGGTCAAAAATGGTAGAGAAATTCATCTCCCACTTTGCCTTCAACATTACAAATGAGGTACCACTTTCTAATTTGTGCTCAACTAAACAAAAGATAGGATTACCATTTATCACTTTCTTATTTCACTAGAGAAACTTAGTCAATCAATGCTCACTAAACATTCTTGAAGAACAATAAGTTAGTCTATGCATTGAAAACCTAGTCTCTAACTTAATATATGAACTCAAGATAAAAAGTCCAAGCACCATGTCCAAGTTGATGAAAAAAGGAGCTAGTATTGAAGATACTCTCATACATAAGGGCATCCTCAAAATGAATAAGGACTACACAAGCACCAACTCATCTAATGACAAGGAAATTTTTTTATCCAAAAATAAGAATGTAACCAATGATGCTATTTTAGATGCACAAACGATTAGCCTAGCAAACCTCAACTAAATATAAAAGGTGCAAACCCTACAAATTCACAAACTCCTAATCATTCACCACCCCAACAATTGAAAAATAAGAATTCCATGCAAGATATACCTCAAAGATATCCTAGAACTAAAGATATAAAATTGACACCCTTGGGGATACCTCTTGAGACTGCACTTCAACAATTACTCAATA
>Ga0181463_1000479_pt1 | contig 11354 bp, 7 predicted proteins | sample InSIn1gowninarea_FD_119071 | JGI IMG/M metagenome (GOLD analysis project Ga0181463, IMG submission 119071) | Clean room microbial communities from NASA Spacecraft Assembly Facility at Jet Propulsion Laboratory, Pasadena, California, USA -... ... | reverse complement strand
TTCTAGCAAGTCTGTCAAGGACCAGCGCAGAGGATGCAGACCTGAGAAAAGCGTGCAAAACATCCCTTAAATGTACATCTTATAGCAAAACCTGATTCCCGCCCTAACAACACCTCTTCCATTCACCCTCTTCTACCCACGAGGCTGCGGCTGATGTGTGCTTGATCTTTGATTGATCCACCCGGTGTACAACCATCAAGTACTTGCCTACTACATGGTGCGAGTGCCTCTGGTCAACCATCCGCCAGCATCTCACCACCCTCACCCTCACCCTCACCCAACCTCTCCTCTCTTTCCCCACTGATACTCTACTTCACGCAGCCATGAAGGGAAAGAAGCTGGCTCTGGGCCTGGCGCATCTTGTAAGCCGCTCACCTGCAGATACGATACGGGAACACATTGGCTGACACTTGCCTCGAGATTGGCCCGCACAGAGCTGATGATCGCATGCCCACTGCAAACCCCCTCCAAAGTCCACCGCCGTCACCGTATCCTGGACGTCGCGCTCCTCTGTCCACAAAGGTCGAGTCGGATTTGCGTACAGCCTGTGCCGGTGTTCTTGTCAATACCAAGCCTTCGCACCACTACGTCCCACCAGAAGCACAATTGAGCGCCACCAGCGAGCCCAAGCCAGCACTCGATTATGAAGCCATCAAGAGATCCGCATCCACGCGCAAGTCCCAAGACTCGCGTCCTTTCCCACCGCGTACCGATTCAGCAGATGACAAACATCCCGTCAAATATGCATACCGTCCAGACGCTGCCGTTGATCAGCTCTTCACAAAGGCCGATGCTGCTATTGATCCCGTCCAGGCTGTCTTGGGCAAGAGCAAGTATGACACACCCATGGGAAGCCGTACCAAGACTCCGGTGCCCATCAACGTTGTTTCTCCCACTGGGGATGGCACCTCACGACCTCGGATTTCTAAGCGTTCTCTCTCTGGCGAGACGAATGGCTCTACTCCGCACACAGACCTGACGGAGTATACCTGGACTTCTACCGCACCTACATCCGCCGCCATTACACCAGCCCGTGCCTCGAAAAGAGCCTCCTCGCATATGCCCTTCGAGCAAGACGTACCCATCAAGGCAGACGCGAATGCCATCGAGTGGATGCGCAATGAACTCGAGCGTCGTCGTCAAAAACAAGCTGCCCAGGAAGAACAAACTGCCGCACTACCGCCATTATCTCGTCCCCCTAGCAGAGCACGAAGCATTCGAAGTCTTCGTGACAACATTAAAGAATACATTCGGCCTAGCAGTGCTGGAGGTCCTAGCAGAGATCCTAGTCGGCCACCTAGCAGGTCACAATCACGCGCATCTCTTCGATCAGATTCAAAATCACGAGATCCAGATGCGCGTGGTGGTTGGCGAAGTTGGGGACGTACTTTGAAGAAGGAAAATGCACAAACAGACGTCAGCAGATCCAACTCGGCAAGAGGGAGAAGCGATGGTCTGAAACGCTCAGGCTCCAAAAAGTCGCAGATTGATTTGAACCGCGAGCTGCCTCCACTTCCCAGTCTTGATCAATGGAAAGAGGCAGAAATTGCGATACCGACACGACCTGCACCTCAAGCTCCAGTACAGAGCTATCGCCCGGCTAAGTCTGACCATATCAGAGGTCAAAAGTCAGTCGACAGCGCGATGAGCGAAAAGGACGAAATCATTGCCGCTCGTCTTGGCTCGCCCGTCAGGGAGAAGCCAGAGCTATACATGCCAACTCGCTCTCCGAGATTTGCTGCAGCCACAAAGATGCCAAATCTGGGTGCTGCCTACACCAACGATCATGTTGTATCGTCTGGCCTTCGCAGCAAATCAGCTGGCCCGGCTCATATCAGAGATCCGATATCAACTGTACCAACCATATCTTCCCACCATGCAGGAGATTCAACAAGTACTAGTCATTCAAGATTGAGATCTCCAAGCAACCCTGCCTTCTCCAACACCATCCCTGGATTCTCTCAACATCGCAATTACGACAGCTCCAACATACCGACACCCCTCGGCAGCATCAGCAGCAATTCTACCGGTAACAAAACAGATAAAGCAACCAGCAAAGACAAACATGATCGCAAATACCGGCACGTCATGAAAACTCGCTCTCCACCACCTGTGCCGCCAAAGGAAGCGGGTGACAAAAAGGCATGGTGGAACCTAAAAGCAAAGAGCAAGAAGCAACCACCCGGATGGATGGAGCAGCTCGAAAAAATGGGCGTCAAGGATGGCGTTTTGGTGCCTGACGAGGCATGTGGTTCTCCTCATATCCGTTACTAGAAGGATTTCAAGGAGCATGCCAGGGCTTTATGGATTTATGACGACAAAACACTCTACTTTATTTATTTTCTAGTTTGGCGTTTGGGGAGCTCCTTTAGCATATCGGAGTGAGAGACTTGGAGGGAACCAAGCCAGGATCCATTTGTTCGGCGTTTATATCTTGACTGCCTTCTCTTTCGTATACATTATTCTTACATCGTCTATCGATGGTATTGAATTATCAATTCTATCACCACCAACGTATTTGCTCGAATGTCATATCTGGTGGATTATCTACGGTGATCAAGAAAGATGTAGTGAATGGAAGAGGTGTTGTTAGGGCGGGAATCAGGTTTTGCTATAAGATGTACATTTAAGGGATGTTTTGCACGCTTTTCTCAGGTCTGCATCCTCTGCGCTGGTCCTTGACAGACTTGCTAGAAGTCTTCTTTGCAAATTGCTTGAAACTTGGATGTTTTCACCGGGTATCTTCGTCAAGTCCATCACCCTGGTTACTTGCATACAACAGTCTCAAAGACTCGTCGAGGATTCGAGGTCGAACTAATCCGCAGATTACGACACATGCTGTTTTTCGCCATCTGATGTACGAATTTGGATGGTCAGAAAGGCCTCATGTTGGGGCAGGATCGTGGTTCGTATGAGGTGGATTTTGTTCGAGAATTTGGAGCTGTGCTTAGCTCGACTGTGCATCCTGCGAGTCTTGACGCAAGCCATCCTCACTCCCTGTCGCATGGACTTGTCGAAAAGGAGGTGGCGTCTTTGTTATGTTCAGCCCTCGAAGAGCTGCAGAGAAACTGCTTGGACGAGACTGAGCCGCAGCGACCAGATAATCGGCGGTCAAGACCACGACCAATCCTTGGAGCACAAGAAACGCCGAGGTGGTCGGAGCGGGATTTGGTGTTCGCCAGAGAGGCATTGTAATGAGATGTGCAGTCAACAAGTCTTTATGTGATTGGGATACAGGCTTCTCAGGAGATGGATAGGCTCTCGTATACGAAAGCAACAAGGCAGAGAGTGGATAGCAGTTGGTGGTGCAAGAGGTGAGATGGCTATTATTACGACTCTCTTGGCAGGGTCTTGCGGAGCTGTGAGATGCCGAGTTGCAACTCCTGAGTGGTGATCGGTGAGGAAGTCGCAGCCGTTTGGGCAGTCGCAAGCGTGCTTGCTACGCGCAACGCTTCAGAAGGGCAGGCCAGCTTACACAGCCCATTGCTATTTTGATCACCTTCTCTCGACACGCTGCGACAAGAGCATCCATGCCATCGCAATCCAATCCGCGTCGCCATTGAACCCCCGTACTGCACACGTTGGTTGCCTCGTCCTTGTCCAGGTAGCCTTACCGCCGTCTACCGAATGGTCGCATCTGCCTCTTCCACCCCGTATTGATCCGCGAACAACCCTTCGACTACCATTCTCACGACGCGACCGCCAACTGTTGCGCAAACTGTCGGTACACTATCCTCGCAAACATGGCCGGGAGACCTCATGGTCAGGCGTCCCCGTCTGCCAATTCCGACCTGCTACTGGACTTGGATGACCAGCCTGTCTACAACTCTGGCAAGCCCCCGCCGACCGACGATGACCACCTGCTTCTCCACCACAACATAGACGCATCCGATGCCCCTCGCGCTTCAACAAGCTACGATGACTTTGTGGGCTCCTCTTCGACAGCTGGTCTGCCCGGAGGCCCTGGCGCTCCGAGTACCACTGGCCTACACATTCCCATGCACGAAACTATGGGAAGGCAATACTCGCAGACTTCCGAACTCAACAACTACCAGCCATATTCAGACCTTGACGACATACCCGATGACAGAGACTACTACGCTTCAGGAGGAGGTGTCGACGAGGACAATTTACCAGGCTTGCATGAGACACGCTTCACCAGTCATGGTCGCAATAGAAACAGCATAATGGGAATAGGTGGAAGCATCGTAGATCGCGCCAAGAACATGTTCGGTGCCAACACTGGTGGCTATTCAGAAATGGATCTACCTCTGACAGAGGCCGGTGCCCGTTCTTCTCATATCGCCTCAGGCGGTGTTGATGCCCTCCCCTCTGCGCCCCCGCCTGCTAAGCGCACTCCGGGCGCAAAGTTCAAGTTTGGTCTTGGTCGCTCAGGTCCGGACCCGAATGCTTCTGGCCCTCGCATAATCCATCTGAACAATCCTCCGGCAAACGCCGCGAACAAGTATGTGGACAACCATGTCTCGACGTCCAAATACAACTTTGCTACTTTCTTGCCCAAGTTCTTGTTTGAGCAGTTCTCGAAATATGCCAACTTGTTCTTCTTATTCACAGCCGTCTTGCAACAAATTCCTGGAGTTTCTCCCACGAGTCGATACACCACGATTGTGCCACTGGGGATTGTCCTTTTGGTTTCTGCTGGTAAAGAAATGGTTGAAGACTCGCGCAGGAAGTCGCAGGACAGACAACTCAATACTTCCAAAGCTCGCGTTCTTCGAGGCTCAACTTTCCAGGACAGCAATTGGATCGATATTGCAGTCGGAGATGTTGTTCGTGTAGAGTCCGAGGAGCCATTCCCCGCCGATCTGGTCTTGATGGCCAGTTCTGAACCTGAAGGTCTCTGCTATATCGAGACTGCGAACCTCGATGGTGAGACAAACCTGAAGATCAAACAAGCAATTCCAGAGACTGCCGATCTTGTCAGTCCTGCCGATATCAGTAGGCTTGGTGGCAGGATACGCTCTGAACCTCCCAACAGCAGTCTCTACACATACGAAGCGACCATGACAATGCAATCTGGTGGTGGAGAGAAGGAGTTGCCGTTGAACCCGGAGCAACTCCTTCTACGTGGTGCTACTCTCCGAAACACGCCATGGGTGCATGGAATCGTCGTCTTCACAGGTCATGAAACCAAGCTTATGCGCAACGCCACGGCTACTCCGATCAAGAAGACTGCTGTCGAGCGTCTTGTGAACGTGCAAATTCTCATGCTTGGTGGTATCCTTGTCACACTCAGTATCATCAGTTCAATTGGTGATCTCGCCATGCGTGCCTCCTCGGGCGGCAAGATGTGGTATTTGGCTTATACTCGCGTTAATGGCGGCAAGCAATTTTTCAGTGACTTTTTCACCAACTGGGTTCTGTACTCAAACCTGGTACCTATCTCGCTTTTCGTCACCATCGAAATCATCAAGTACTGGCAGGCCATTCTCATCAGCTCCGATCTGGACATCTACTACGACAAGACAGACACACCCGCTAACTGCAGAACGTCTTCTCTTGTCGAAGAGTTGGGTCAAGTCGAATACATCTTCTCAGACAAAACAGGAACGCTTACATGCAACATGATGGAGTTCAGACAAAGTTCAATTGGTGGTATTCAATATGCCGATGAAGTCCCCGAAGACAGAAGATCAACTGGAGAGGATGGCGACATGGGCATATTTGACTTCACTCGCTTGGAGCATAACCGAAGAAACCACCCCTCTGCTGAGATTATCAATCAGTTCTTGACTCTTCTGTCCACTTGTCATACCGTTATTCCGGAGACAAGCGCAGAAAAGCCTGGCAAGATCAAGTATCAAGCAGCTTCACCCGATGAGGGCGCTCTTGTCGAAGGCGCGGTCACACTCGGATACAAATTCATTGCGCGCAAGCCACGCTCAGTCATGATTGAGGTTTCCGGACAACAACTTGAGTACGAGCTTTTGGCAGTTTGCGAGTTCAACTCTACCAGAAAGCGTATGTCGACTATCTTCAGATGTCCCGATGGCAAGATCAGGTGTTACTGCAAAGGTGCCGATACCGTCATTCTGGAGCGCCTGGGTGGTGATAACCCATTCGTGGAGGCCACTCTGCAACATCTCGAAGAGTATGCCGCAGAAGGTTTAAGAACACTGTGTCTCGCTATGCGTGAGGTTCCGGAGGTGGAGTACAGAGAATGGCAGCGTGTCTACAGTGAAGCAGCTACCACCGTTGGCGGCAACAGAGCGGATGAGCTTGACAAAGCAGCCGAGCTCATTGAGCACGACTTTACTCTGCTTGGTGCCACAGCTATTGAGGACAAGCTGCAAGACGGCGTCCCGGACACGATCCATACCCTCCAAACTGCTGGCATCAAGATCTGGGTCTTGACTGGTGACAGGCAAGAAACTGCCATCAACATCGGCATGAGTTGTAAGCTTATCAGCGAAGACATGACTCTTCTCATTGTCAATGAAGACAATGCCGCTGCCACTCGAGACAATTTGCAGAAGAAGTTGAGCGCCGTACAGAGTCAGTTCCAGGCCGGCATCACCATTGAAACTCTGGCACTTGTTATTGATGGCAAGTCTCTGACTTTCGCGCTCGAAAAAGACATGGAGAAGATGTTCTTGGATCTGGCCGTGATCTGCAAAGCCGTTATTTGCTGGTATGTATCTCTCACCTCTCCTTAATTAAGTCTGCTGACCTGTGGTTTAGTCGTGTCTCACCTCTGCAAAAGGCGCTTGTGGTCAAGCTTGTCAAGCGTCACAAGAAAGCTATTCTCCTGGCCATTGGTGATGGTGCAAACGACGTCTCAATGATTCAAGCCGCACACATCGGTATCGGTATCTCCGGTGTCGAAGGTCTTCAAGCAGCCAGATCGGCCGATGTGTCCATCGCTCAGTTCCGATACCTTCGCAAGCTGTTGCTTGTACACGGAGCGTGGTCCTACCAAAGAATCTCCAAAATGATCTTGTATTTCTACTACAAGAACACGGCCCTTTTCATGACACAGTTCTGGTATTCGTTCCAGAACGGCTTCTCTGGAGAAGTCATTTTCGAATCTTGGACGATGAGTTTCTACAACGTCCTGTTCACGGTTATGCCTCCCTTCGTCCTTGGCATTTTCGATCAATACGTCTCGGCACGTTTGCTTGATCGATACCCTCAGCTCTACCAACTGAGTCAGAAGGGCGTGTTCTTCAGAATGCATTCCTTCTTCAGCTGGGTAGCAAACGGCTTTTACCACTCTCTCATACTTTACTTTGTCTCTGAGCTGATCTGGTTGTACGACTTGCCACAAAGCGACGGCAAGATTGCTGGACACTGGGTTTGGGGAACTGCTCTTTACACAGCCGGTCTGATCACCACGCTCGGTAAAGCGGCCCTCATCACCAATCTCTGGACCAAGTATACTGTGATTGCGATCCCAGGCAGTCTTGCAGTCTGGTTCATCTTCTTGCCCATTTACGCGACTGTTGCACCCAAGCTTGGCTTCAGTATGGAATACGCTGGCGTTGTCCCCAGACTGTTCCCTAGTCTTGCTTTCTGGTTGACCATCATCGTCCTGCCTGTCCTCTGTTTGCTCAGAGATTACGCCTGGAAGTACGCCAAGCGTATGTACTACCCTCAAGCCTACCACCACGTCCAGGAAATCCAAAAGTACAACATCCAGGATTACCGACCTAGGTATGTATCATCTCTATTCATCTTCACACATTGACAATCTCGCTAACAATACAACAGGATGGAGCAATTCCAAAAGGCCATCCGCAAGGTTCGCCAAGTACAGCGCATGCGCAAACAGCGTGGTTATGCTTTCTCGCAGACGGATGAATCGCAAGCGAGAGTTTTGCAGGCTTACGATACCACGAGGGAAAGAGGAAGATATGGTGAGATGGCTAGTAGCAGGAACTGAAAAAAAGGCACTGCGTTGCATTGGCATTGACATCGCAAGGGTTCGTTCAACGTGTTTATATGCATATGTATGGGATATGATGAATTCCGAAACGGCGTGTTCTCCACGCCTCTCTCTCTCTATCTCTTCCACGTTCTTTTTCATATGCATTGATGTGTCTTGTGAAAGAATGCCAGAACTGACGATGTCTCTGAAAGCATGATTGGAATGTTACGATAAACCCTAAAATATTGAGATTCTACTCGACCACCTTGCTACTCAGACTCCTCTTGCCAACGTCCTCCAGGCATGAGTCAAGGCAGAAAACACCCCTTCGCAGCTTCGGCCTCTAGGAGCACACACTTAGGGTAAAATGACGTTGTTTGGCACAAGAGCGGACATCGCAAAAGCGTCATTCTACTACCTACCTCTTTTGAGAATTTGGGACTAGATCCTTGATTTGTAGTGTTTTTGTGTCATATGTGTCTCCAGGCGTTTGATTTTTCATTCGTCCTTGACTTGGATAAGATGGACGCATGTAAAGGATGTTGAGAATTGTGGATTGTCATTTGGAGATTGTGGGTTCTTGTGAAAAAGTCATTGTTTCTTTTGCGAAATGTTTGTTCTTATTCTTTTTGGTGTACTGTATGCTGTGGACTTGCATTTGCAGCTATTGAGTACTTGTGATAGTATATTGTGTTTCTGCTATAAAAATCTCGGTTGCAAGCTTTTCTCTACGCTGGATTTTTTTTCAAAACTGAGAACGATATTGAGGAATGGCGAACAGCATTGCGAATACCTGTCCGATACTTCGAGAGTACATTACACCTACTAGCCAATCATCCAATGCTTCACAATCTCCTCTTATTGCTCTCGCAAATGCTGGTGTCGTTGTATCTCTCCACCAACACGGAAGCCATGATCTCCACCCCACCAGCGCCATGTTGATGAGAACATCACATGTTTTCTAAGGTGCGCTTCGTGATGAACGAGTAGAGACCAAAACTACAGGCTTCGTCGATACTGGCAACGGCAGTCGTCGCGCGATGAAGAGATTCGAGCTTGGATTTTCGGAGAACGGAGAATATCTGTTAGTCGGAAAGGTGTGTACTGGGTGTGTGGCCGCGTTCTACAAATATCGTTTGCTGACTTTTTGGATTGGTAGGATGAAGTCACGTCACGGATGAAGCGACAAGGGCGGAAGCCTATCAAGATGGTCTTGTGAGTGAGACTTACCGCCAACACTTTGAACGAGAACGCTGGCAATTATTAGACTGTTCTAGGCGTGTAAGGCATAGACGTGACCGGCCACCTCCGGACGAGAAAGAAGACGTTGATGCCAGCGAGATGGATGTTCTCGTGTTTGTCAACACTTTAGGCTTCACTATGCTTTGTGGATTTTCGACAAAAGGATTAGTCAGAAGCAGTGGGCTACTGTTTCCAACTCAGAAGCAAAGCAAAAGGAGATTCAAGGCGTACACTGTTCAACGCCTTGTCGATCCATCTATACGTCTGCGGAAAAGGGCTTGTGGCCTGGCCTCGGTGTGCTGGATGCATTCTTCAAACACTCTCCTGCCGACAGCGAGCTTACCTCTGTAGAACGCGGGTGGCGTCGTACAGATGTCTATCGTAACATCTGGACGAATTGGGGACACACCGTAGGATATCCGCTTCAAGTCATTTCGGAAGAAGATAAAGCACGACTTGTGAGCAAGTCAATGTCTGGATCAACATTGCCCAGGATATGATCTTGAAGTTCTTGACACCCGCTCCTGAAGAACCATATCGCCTGAGGCTGGTGCTTGGAGGGTTTTGGAAGCGGCACGGGTTTTCTTGAGATTACTGCGACAAAGACAAGTCCGAAGGTGGCCTTTTCAGCTTGATCGCAAATCACGATTTGACTGAGTTCGAGAAGGATTTGTGTCACTTCCAGAAGTCTGCTGACGCTTAGGCTTGGGTTGAGTGGTGACTGACGGAAGAGCGTGGAAAGTAGAGAATTCAATTTCCCTCGATGAGGTTTAAGTCTGATGGTTGAGTGTGCCTAAAGAGATGTCGCATGGTGTGGATAGCAAAAGGTGTACCGGTCTTCATATTCGGGAACATGATCTGGCGACTTCGCTCCAACTCGTCAGACATCTTCGCTCGTACTGCGTATCTCACCCCCCTCGCCCCTTTTCTTCCAGGCCACGAGCTTCCGTTAAATCCATTGCTTCTTTTCACGGGAACGGACGTTGGAACTTGCGTGCGAAACGATAAGACATTGATCTGCAGTCGGGCTGAGAAACAGATTGAAGGGTCGCTCTGTTATGTGACTGCGATATGCCAGACTGTTTTTCCTGTAGTCGCGTTCATGCAATTGAGATGAAGATACATGGGGTCTTGTACCTGTTGTCAGCGTGGTGGAGAGAAGTCGATGTGGTGTCAACAGGCCGAAGCTGAAAGCTGAAGCCGGGCCTTTTTGGTAACGACGCCCCTCCATGCCAACGTCTTGTCTATTCCGTTTTTCTTTGCTGTGGAAAAGTTTCGGTTCGCTACAGGGACCTGGAGACAGAGGAACATAACAGGCGCGTCTTTGGAAAAATTGCTATCTTCGATATCATCTGTCAGACTATTCAGCTTATGCCGTAGCCGAGTCACCCCTTCCCCTATGCGTGTTCTCAACGGTGGGCGCTCGTACCCAGCAGCTCAATATAGCACTCTAGCCTGCCTTGGCCGGTAGCCTAACATCAAGATATCTCGTATCTTGATCCTCCCTTCCCAACGGAGCCTCCAAAAAGCTTACCTCCCTTCTTGTCAGATACACATGTGTTCGAGAGCTAAAAGCTGTTTGCCGGAAGGTCTCGGTGGCGGCTGACTGGTGCCCTGAATCCGGTGTTAGCGAACTGGTTTTTTGCTGGTATAAACGGTGATTTTCGCGCATAACACAGTGAACATGTTCAACCTAATCTCTTGACGGCTGGCTGGCTGGCTGTCAATATCTTGTTAGTATAGATATCTCGGTAAGCCCGTGGTACATAGTATCCACTTTCCTCTTTTCCCTCTTGACCCTCAAATCTCGAATTACTGTCCATCTTTTCTGGTATTATTGCGTGTCAAAGGCCTACTCGGGCGAAACCACACTCGTTATCTCTCGCCCACCATGGCAGTCTACAGATTACGCATCTTCATCATCGCCGCCGCCATCGCAACAAGTTTATTACTTCTCTTCGGCGCCTACTCGCAAAACGTAATCACACCACAAAATGTCTCCGACCTGACCAAAAACATCGCGGCTCATGTTCCCGGCACTGGCTCTGGAAGCAGCACTTCAAAAACTGGAAATGGCGTTTCTTCTTCTTCATCATCAGGGAAGAAAAACGCATACATGACACTTCTTACAAATACTATGGACGCCCCTGAAGACCCGGCTCAAGATCACTATTTCATGGCCACTAGGATACTAGGATATCAATTGTTGCATCAACCCAATACT
>Ga0181463_1000475_pt1 | contig 11376 bp, 8 predicted proteins | sample InSIn1gowninarea_FD_119071 | JGI IMG/M metagenome (GOLD analysis project Ga0181463, IMG submission 119071) | Clean room microbial communities from NASA Spacecraft Assembly Facility at Jet Propulsion Laboratory, Pasadena, California, USA -... ... | reverse complement strand
CTTATCTGAATCAAAGAATTGAGATGGGCCCTTGTAGATTGAGATCTGTGAGTTTAACTTAAATACATGGTAATGAGATCATAAGCCGAGATCATCAAGAGACCTCACCACAAACTAATTCACAAAAGGGGAACCTGGATTAAGACAACGATTTACCTATCCGTGGAGAATATAAGAAAGGGGAACTCGCTCAGTAGCTCTTGCCTTTGATTCAAGTATCAGACCACATGACCGCTGAAAAGAAGATAAATAACATTCTATACTATGTAATGCAGCTCGGGATGAGAAGGCTTCTCCTCGCAATACAGTCCAATCTCTCTACGATGCCAGTCCTTGACCCCTTTTTCCTACGAGAGGCCGCAACAAGCCTCTTTAGCCTTCTGAAGGATTGAAGTCAACCTCTTGCCCTTCGTCTCTTCTTTTAGGCGGGCAGTGAAAACTCTCTTCTTTCATGCCTGAGCCTTGGATCGACGAACTAGCGAATTCAATCATTCATTCATTTGTTTACCCTCTCCCTCTGATTCAATAGCATCTCCTTAAAAAAATCCTGGGGTTAGCATCGCAAGGATTAAGCAAGGGCACCCTCTTGTGCTCCACCGAAGGGAAATGGGCGTGGATTGGGTTGGACTTCATTGGTTAAAAGAGACTGGGTACCCATTAAATGAAGAAGCAACTGGCCCTTGGGTCTTACCTTCCTAGACCACTGCTAAAGCTCAATAAGGAAGCCGATCGATGGATCCATTCTGCAGTAGTAGGGATCAACCAAGATGAGCCAATAAGTCCATGTCTTGCTCTCTATCTCTGGTCTTGCCTTTCTACGCGATTTGTGTTAATTTGATGATTTAGTGCGTGCCTTAATCTTGGAATCTCAACTCACCAAAAGAGAGAACTAATGGTCTTCCAGCCTTCATCTGTCAAAGTGCTAAGAAAGAGAATCGGGATAAGACCCACGAAGGAAGTCTCGCCATAGAGTCTAGGTCGAGTGCCTTAAAAAAGGGAGTCCATTAAATCAAGAGTAGAGCCAATTAGCGGTGGATTTGGAGTTCCCCTCCTTCTCTGATATCCGCTTGTGCGTGCCCTTTGGGCGCCTTTTTACGTACGGCGCTTCTTTACGATCTCAGCATCCTTCTTAAACACCCTCTACCTGAGCCAACAGGCTAGCTCATTGAAGTAGCTAGGCACCATTGATAGGAAGTCAATCTCACTGCCCGGCCAAGCCCTTCCATTGTGAAGCAAGTCAGCGTCTATTGTTTCTTGGTCCCTTCCTCTGCCCGGATGTTCGATCGAAGGATCTATGAAAAGAACAGAACACTACGAATTCCTAACCCATTAATCTTAATAAAATAGAGATAAGGATTCGAATAGTAGACACGCTACGATCTTTAGTATTCCAGTTTTCCCAAAGAGAGGGGAAAGCTAGAAGGAAGGGAATGAGCTAGAAGATGCCTGATGTTTGCAAGGCAATTCAATTCTGACTGTCCTAAAAAGGTACGGAAAGGAGGGAACTGATTCCCCTATCTTCCAGGGTTAATGGGCGAGTCAGGGGAGGTTGAATCCGCTTTTAGCCTTCATGGCTTTCGATCGTGTGCGGGTGTATTTCTTTCGTCCTGGTGCCTTTCTTGGTCAGTATGCCTAGTCCGTTGCTATAAAATCCGGTACTATTGAATCTAGCTAGGGCTATTTGAACTAAGCCGAAGCTTCATCTGAGGGGATTTTAGGAAGGAACTGACATGACATAAACTTACACTATTCAATGTCCGAAAGAGGAAGAAAAAGTTCGGCTGTTTAAAGGCATCGAGTCTCGAAAACCCATAGACCAATTGCCTTTCGTCACTGGATTTCCTGCGTCGACTGCTTTACGGATAAGGAATTACCGGTCTTGTGGAATAACAGCTCTTTCTGAATGCGTAACCGCTCTTTGATAGAGGAACTTCTTGCTCTAAGACTGATACTAGGATAAGAAGTGACATCGTGCCCTATGCTACAGTTGGAGAAGAAGCTTCTACTGCTCTCGAATCTAGCTATTTCTTACCGGAATGGATGTCCGAGGAAGGAACAGCAGGCAATGAATAGAAGGAATATGCCCAGTTAAGAGGAGAGATAGCATAGAATCAACTACTGGTGTCGGGTGCAGATGAATAAAGAAACGAATTCCGGATCCTCCTTAATAAGAACTGCATTTCTACCGAACTCTTTTGATGCTTTCGGCCCGTTTGAAAGAGGGAGAAGATAAGATATCGATAGTTGAGGCAGCAGACGATTTCTAACTACGAGTCTGTTTGAAAGCTAACTTCATGCCCAAGCGCTGGTACAGTAGCAGCTCTTACTCTTGCAGTTGCCCTTTCCTCTACTATTAGATTAGATGTCACTTCCTTGTCCTCTTCTGATTCAACCTCCTATTACTCGTACAACAACTATGGCAGACAAGAGCGCTGCTTATTCCCCTTCATGTTTAGATGTTTCCTGTACTGCTCGATGCTTTGAATAGGACCCACGGGGCGGTAACTAGTCTTTACCGATGAGATCCTTTTGTCAGACCGCGCCCTTCACCCCACCAGAAAGTGGGTAGTGCCTTTCCCACTCGGTCTTGATATGCGAATCTGAAATCTGAACGAAGGACTGACTCGAACAGATCACAGGCCCCTGAGCTCCAAAGGAATCAGACCTTGACTTGAATAGTGAAGAAGTATAGCACAATGACTGACTGCACTAGTGAAGTATAGAGCAGTCTAGCACAATATAAAGCCGTATAGCGCACTGACTAACTACACTACTAGTTACCCATTATTCACCCAGAAGGAAGAGGGGAAGGAGGGCGGTCCGATCAATTTCTATCAGATTGAGAACATACCACGTCTGTGCCGAATCCTGTGTTTTAAGAAGAGTAGCCAATTGGCTTTTCCGAAGGTTAACTTCCTTGGATTGAAAACCAAACCTTGGTCTCGTCCATGACCATTAGTAGCGATAGAACGAATCCCGGTTCGGAACCAAATCATACAATCACAACGGAATCAGAGGATTATCCTTTTCCTATTGATTTGGAACCAACCTCACCTCGCATAGATCACGCCGACCCCCCCCCTGTGTGTGGGTGTGTAGTCCAGGCTAATTCAAAACGAAAAGGTTTGCATAAGGGTATAGAGGTCAAACCTTCAAGGAGAATCAGCAAAGGATGGTGGTCCGAGTGTGTTCTGGGATGGTGTAAAACCAGAGCTTCAGGAAATTTTGTTCTCCATTCAACATTTGCCAAGGCCCTATCAATGTACTCAAGATACGGCTTCCTATACAATGGCCTGTTAACTCTCTGCAATCGAGGGCCATACATCTGTTCGATTAAGTTGGCCAAAGACTCCTGGTTAACAGGGATTGTAGGCTGAGGTACTTGGCCCATCACAGGGTTCTTAGGAATCCAATTTTGACCATAATTCTGGCCAAAGTTTTGTCCCTGGAAAAGAGCTTGGGGTTGCTGATTCCCAAAGACAGGCTGCTGTGGTATGTTCTGATATGGTTATGTATTCGGTTGTGGAAAACTCCCTACAATATTTGGTTGCCCTCCTAAGTTAGGTTGATTCTGACCAGGGTTATAACCATATGGGTTTTCTACATTGGCTTGGTTCTGACCATAAGGCCTCCCAGCGTTCAGTGTTTGATTTGCCATGAATGGCTGATTAAAACCATAGTTGGCAGCCTGAGGAGTTTTGCGTCCATACCAGCTTATCTGCCTTCTTTGTCTTCGGTAAGCGAATAGCTTTAAGACTCTCCGCAGCCTGCGCACCCCAGTTGGGATCCTAAAGGTTTATGGACGCACCATTCCCTACTCGCCAGCAAACATTGTTCGAGACTAAACTCCATTCCCAACTAACCGCCTTCCACACAGCAGAAGTTTGCGATCTTTGTTTGGGAATTAAGCCCTACATACTGATACAATACTTCCCCGTGAAAATTCTGCTTCAAAGACCATCATTATCAACTGCCAAATCCCAGCTCATGTTTCCCAAAAGCGCCTGGTTTGCCATGGAAACTCTCCTTATACCGAGACCACCCTGTCGAAAGGCTTTTTCACAGTTTCCCAATTAACCCAGTGAAAGCCTTCCAATCCTCCATAGACCAAAAAAAGAAAAAGTCTATATACTATTATTCAAGCTCTTCAACAGAATCCTTAGGCAGGTCCTCTAATGAATCATACAGAGGTTCCATCGATCGAGGATAAATCGGGGTCATTTACACTAAATACATCAAAACATTTATTTGTACATGTGAAGTACAGGATGGCCAAAAAATTCCTTGGGTAATGAAATATTCTACATTCTGAATGATTTTCGTTGCTTATCCCAGATGGCGATTGCATGCCCCTGTCAAGATCATGAATCTTAGGGGCGGAAGGGGTCAACCTAGTACAGGCATCAAGACGCTGCAATTGCTAAACGTAGCCTGTTCTATAATCATTTCGCATAACGATTAAGAAATAAATAAGGATTAGGGATTAGGAATAGAAGAGGTTCCCTCATCCATTAGTCTATATGATCCGATCCCTTCGTTTACCTACTTTTACTCATATCTTCGTTCAATAGCTTACCAAGGCGATGATCAGTAGAAGGATTTAAAGGCCAGGTTGACTCCGTACCGGCTGAGGGCATTAGCCTCGACTGATAGGGATAGGGACAGCTCAATCCGAACTAATCTATCCGAGGCCATCAATGTCTCTCTTGTCTCGGATTCAGTCTGATTCCCGGCTTCTAGGATTTCCACCCGAGAGATGCGATAAGCCAAGCGCCTGCAGTTGGGGGGCATGGGATTGACCCATTGATGGGAACAAGGGAAGAAGGAATAGGTGAGCTTGCAGAAATCGAGGCGCCAGGATCAGACGAGAGAGATAGATATGAGATTAGCTCCCATTGGGGACGGGACCAGCAGGAGATAGCTTTGATCGAGGAGTTGGGCTTTTCTTCGCCGATGAATCGATTATATTATGTACCGATTAACTCGTTGGTTCAGAAGACGGATTGGACTTCGTTCCTGGTTCATCGCCCGTCACCATCAGGAGATATATTTGGAGACGGATCAGATTGGTTCCCCGGAGAGGAAAGTACTGGCGGAGAAGGAGGACTCAAGGTGGTTCAGTCAGGTAATCAGTAACCCTTGCTTCTGATCCTAGTGGCTATGGCTCAGGAGCGGGATAACAAAAAGTAAGGATTCGACTAGCTTTGAGCTCTCACGTAGTTCAGGTTGAATCAGTTTCCTTTGGTTCGGTGGTATCCTGTATATAGGATCAAGGCAGATTAAAGGAAGGAATGGATAGAGCTAGAGTCAGTTGACATGAATTTCTCTTATAAGTCAAGTAGATTAGGTAGGTGTTCCGTTAGTGAAAGATCTGAAATTTCAACTAACGAGTGAAAGGCAAATCCATTAAAGCCAGAGGCAGAGCAAGGTGATTCGGATGAAAGTGATCCCCCAATCCTCGCTCGGTACCAAGGGTAGAACTTCATGATTGATTCGGTGTAACCGGTCTTTGATTGATCAAGGAAAAAACACCTTACCTATTGAAGGAAAAAGTTCAGTTCAATCACTTTGCTTTGAATCACAAACAAATATTATTAAGATTCAGCATTCCCGATTTTCTATCAGACATGGAAATCAAACTGGAATGAGACCTTCCTTCTGATTCTGAGATGCCGAGAACCTGGTCTTCTTGTTCACACCTCAGCTGCTAAAGAAAGAAATAGATCTTCTTCCCCGAAAGCCTCTAAGGAAGAACTATTAACTAATCCAAAAGGCTAGACTTCCGGATTCACTTCTTTGTGAGTAAATACCGAGCCGAAAGGCCCAGCTCTGACTTATTTATTGGATACCGAGAATCCGATCTGCAGATGAAGCAGGCAAAAGGCTCAAGGCCAGCGAGGAATTTGCCATAATAGATCGACTCTGAACTCTGTTCATGGTTTGCTGTAAACAAATAGTCTCTTTAGTCCCATCCCTACAATCGCCGGGAAAAAGAAGAGGAATGAAAAGGGCGTTATTTAAGGCATATTCCAATTTTGAAATCTTGAACTCTTGACTCAAAGCCCGCTGCTAAAGTTGAACTATATAGGTCCTTTCACTCTTTTCCCTTCTTCCTTCAATTTCAGGAATGTCTTTTATTTTCTCTTTCCATTCTAGTATGATGATAGCAATGGTTCTATCTATCATTTACTAGAATTCTCCTCTCTAAGGTTATTCTGTAATTTGTCAATTGATCTTAGTTTCTTTCAGCTTTGACTCTTGAAGATTACTTTTGAACCTTACATCCTCAATTGCTGAATACCTTCAGCATGGACTTATCTAGTCAATGCCTATGCTGTTCCTTTTCTTGTGGTCTTCTCGGGGTACAAGACAGACCATGCTTTCGCACTTCGGCCGTAAGTGTACGTGGTGTTCTTAATGAAAGGGGCCAACAGGCTCTATTTCCTACTATTGTCTGCCCTTCATTAGGCATTATCGGTCAAGTTTGTTTAGAGACCTATTCTCTGTAAGTCCAAGTTGGCATGATGACATGACCTCTTTCTCTCTTCAAAGGAGGAGTCTCCCCGCGAGATGTACCCTCTGTGGTGACTCCCCTCTCACATTGGGGTCAATGCCCAGGTTGGGGATCCTGCTCTCTCCCTCATCCTTGCAAGGATGTCACTTCCTTTAAACTTTTTAGTGTACATAAGTGGAAGACAAGGTAAATGGCAGCAGATAGATGGAAGAAGGAAAATTCAACCAACCATCCAATAGCGCGCAAGCTATAAAGAAAGCACAACGAAGAACATAGACTCGTAAGGAAAGTGAGTGTATGTTAGTAGGGGATTACTACTTCCCTGAGTAGCTTCCAAGACAGAAGAGTCTATTAACAGCTAAACACTGACAAAGTAACAAAGAAAGTCAGAGTGAGAAAAAAATATGACTGATGAGTATTGGCCATATGTGATCGAACCTGCCATAACGAAGCCTAGGGTGGGTACATCCCACACCTGTACTCCAGGTCAGGATGCCAACTTTGCTCAGTGTCCGATTATCCATCCCTACTTGGGTCGGAGCACAGAACACACAGATCACCACGAGACCCGTTCTTTATGCAGTTCCACGGAAAGCCTTAATACACTCCCAGAAACACTACTCCGGTACATCTGCTGGAAATTGATTACCTTGCAAGGCAATGAATGTGGCCCCAGTATGCAAGCTATTAAGTCAGCCACACTACCAGGCAATCCTTACCCGAATAGCATAGTGACAGGTGGATCACCAGTGGGGAATAATATGGGTCCAGTACTCCCGTCACTAAGGACTATGGGTACACTTTCTCCCGAGTGTGAACGGGCCCTTTTTTTTTTATACAACTGGCTGAAAAGTCATCTTTTTAGAATCGTCTGATAGGGGAACGTCCCTATTATTCCTTTGATGCTTTGGTTTTCGCAGGAAAGGGTCAGGAGCTTTAGCCCTTAGCGTGTGAGCTTTGATGAAGACTTGCATCACTATTCGTTGCCTCTTGGCTCGATTGCTCATTTGCTTCCTCCTTTGGGCATGAAGTCTTTGGTGAGGCCTTTCTTCGCCTGTTTAAAAGCTAGCCCTTGCTCCAAGATCTTTTTATTTAGCACTAGAGGAGCCCCCCAATCTTAAAAACCGATGGAATGCGATCTCATAGGCAACTTCTATGAGGGCTGGACCCCCAGCATCTGTAGAAGGGGAAACTCAATCATGAAACTGAATTTCCAAGCGGAAGGAAGATAAAAAAAAAATAAACTCTTGCAAAAAATCTTTCCTTCTTTTTTAGTAAGGAGGTCAGCCGCAAGTATGAGGGGACATTCCCTATCATACAGAAAGTAGGACAAGTTTACTAAAAACTTCAGCTTCTTCCCAAGCTAAAGATCCACCCTGTATTCCATGTGGGGTGTCTAAAGCCATACCATCCAGACATGGAAGACCCTACAAGAGGCGTTCCCAAGAGGCCACCGGCAAGGATGACGACTTCCTTGTCGAAGGAAGTGGAATATGTGATGGCGGAACGCAAAGTGAATCGACGTGGTGTCCCAGCTTAAACTTTTGACTTGGTAAAGTGGAAGGTTCCACCTAAGCAGGGAAGCTCTAGGGTTTTGCTAACCAGTGTGAAGTTGAGTTCTATGTTCCCTAGTTCATGCGAGGCTAACCTTCGGGTTTTCTTTCTGGAAAAACCTCCTACCTGATGGTTGCTCGCTACAGCCTTTAAGTCTCGCCTAGCCTCTCCTGGCGACGGCGGGACATACTACCACCTATTGATAGATCAGGATTTGAACCTACCACTAGTCGGTTAAGTACGCACCGACCGCTCTACCGCGGAGCTATTAGGGTGTGGCTTGCTAATCAACTCTAGTACCACGGGCTGAACCTACCTACATATTCTAACCATGGAGTGAAAGACTGAAATGTTCGAAACTACCGATTGGGGAACAAACTTAAGGACTACCTAAACAATGAAAACTCTTCCTTTTCGACAACTTGAATTAAACCATCTCGACTAATAAAGATGAAAGCTCCATAACAAGGCGCACTAAAAGCAGGTCTTTAAGAAACAAACCTGAAAGTAGGAAACTATCCTTGGGATTCGATTTCCTCATAGGCCAGCCAGGAGAAAAACCGCTTTCCAAAGAGATTCATGAGTTCCAACTCTTCCTTTGAAGGCGTAAGGCAATGAAAAAGAGAATAGAAGCAAGGGTATTTGACTCAGAGACAAGCGGGGAATACTATTTGAAGGAAAGGTAGTTAACTAATTTATCTTCTTATAGAGAAGGAGATGCTTGAACAACCTATTCTCAAACAACTTTTTCTAGCAGCGTATTATCGGCATAAGTCTGGATTGGATGTCTTCTAAACAGGAGGAGGAAGGGACTGGCAAGACAAATTCAATATCTTATCTGATTGCTTAAGGGACAGAGACTGCCATAAAGGAATTAGGATTGGTATCGAGAAGGAATCCAACTATTGAGACGTATACTGCTACTGGGAATGCCACTCTTTCTATTGACTAGGCGAGCTCTTTAGGGATATTATCGAATGAGTCTATTTACTTACTTTTCACACTTACTTATTACTTAAGTGATCAAACTCTCTTTCAATCTCTAACTGGCCTTATACTAGATTACAGTGCACTCCCAATCGTCCTCCTCTCCTTACAGTCTCGTAGTACGCGTCTTTCATTGCACCTACTTTTGATTAAGCGAACTGGCCTGTTGAATTGCATTGGTCTAAAAGAAAATGCTCGCTTTCAAACCTGATGAATTTGATCTTTCTTGCAGGAACTGAGAATCTCACTTTTGCCCTAAACACAGATGGAAAGACTGCTACTTTCACTATTGTCACTGTATATTTACGGAGACTACTACTACTGGTATTGGTAGAACTGACCTAGCCCTTTCCCCTTTAACAAAGATGAAAGCTGTTCTCTTAACCTCCTTATATCAAAACTGCTATATGAGCATCCCCAACTATCCCTACTTGAAAGACTGCTCTTTGATAACTTCCTTGCCCGTAGGAGTAAAGGTCCAGACATATATCTATTAGCCTTAGCCTAACTCTAAGAATATTAGCAGTTAGCCTAGTCATTAACATAACCTTACCTTGTACTCTAGCCCTTGAGCTAGCCCCTCTGAAGACTCCTGCTTTTTACTTTCTTGACTAAGATCTCTACTGGGGACTTCCTACTCTTTTTGAATAATAGTAGAATCTTATCTGATCCCTAGCCCATTTGAAAACGACTTCTTTTTACCTTTAATTTCACAGGATTACTTGCCTAAATCGGATTGCTCACACTCAAAGGCTCCCCTAAGAGTTAGATTAGTACCGGCTTGATGATTCCTTTTTGAAAGGAAAAGAGACTAGCCTAATAGATTGCTTGCGAGAATAATGGAACTGAACATTTTAATCCTACTGATTACAACTCGCTTGCTGTCTTATTTGCTGGCCTTTAAGATGACTGGTACTAGGTAAAATAAGCTCTGACCATAGCATAGCTATAATTGTGCAGCACTTCCTTACCATACCTCCTTGGGTACTTGGGTAAAGGGTAGACCAAAGCAGCTTCACTCACTTTCTCTCTCACTTGCTAGCTAGCTTGCCTTAGACCCCCGTGGGCGTTTAGAGTCTAGCCTACTTTCTTGCTACAGAAAAGCTTGATAAGATCCAACTATAAATAGGGATTCAACATTAGCTTCTATGGCTTGTATCTGAGGGGAACTCATGCTTATATGGCACTCCCACAAAGGTTGGTACGAAGACTGCTCCAAGAAAATACAGCCCTAAATAAGGGAAAAAATCCATCTTCTATGATAGCCCTGCTCTAGTAGATATTTCCAATCTTACGTTTTTTAGGAAGTGAATAATCGATAGAGTCTTTATACATCTTACATTAGCTTTGATCACTCGCCCCTATTTCAGACTTTGACTAGAGCACTTATGTAAAGGCTTCCAAATGAGCTTCCTTTCTATACTCCTTCTAAAGGGGCCTGGAGAAAGACTCATACCTCTATGCGATACTGGAACTCAGACTCAGAAGAAATTTAGCACACAAGAGGATAGGGCCTCCACTCACAATCTCTAGAACAGAAAGATAGCCCTCGGGCATAATTAAGTACTTTATGGCCATAGTTAGACCTACCCAGGAAACTTTGACTTCCTAGGGAAAGACCTCACTGGGATAGAACTTCTTCTCGCATAAAGATTACTTAATAGATTAAGCACTTCACTTCTTTCAAACTAACTTGTCCTAGCTAGATTACTTTATTCTCTATTGCTTGTTTTAAGGAAATTTAGGAACGAAAGGCTTACTTCATACTTGAAAAAGAACTTGAAACACTCTCTTACATACCCGAGAGGAGAGATGAAAGGAAAGAAAAGATGGAAATACCTATAAAAAAAGACTCAGGCTTAATCCTTTATTTTCTTAACACAATTCCTCACTCCGAAGGGTAGGAGGGGTCCCTAAACGTGCGAAAAAGGCCCTTTATTTGAAGCTAGGGACTATCTTCCACTTCTTTAGCTGGTAGTTCGCGAATCCCATCCAACAAGAGATGGATGCTTTTTTGCTTCCTTAATTAATGCAATTCCTCCTTCATCCCTCCCTCGGTCTCGGTTAGTATTCGGATAGTGTTCACCCAACCGTCCTTTCTCTTTTGATTGGTGTTCCCTATACTTCCATTCTCCTTTTGGTGGAATGAAGTATATCTCACCTCCAATTAGCTTTTGGCCTCTATTCCTCCTATCCTAGGTAGGGTATCTCGGGCTTCATTTCGTAAGCGTAAGCTATCTAAATAGAGCCATTCTATGAAGGATAAGCGAAAAAAGTGAGTTCCTTGACCCGATTCTCTATTCAATTCATCCCTATCCCTA
>Ga0181463_1000473_pt1 | contig 11379 bp, 7 predicted proteins | sample InSIn1gowninarea_FD_119071 | JGI IMG/M metagenome (GOLD analysis project Ga0181463, IMG submission 119071) | Clean room microbial communities from NASA Spacecraft Assembly Facility at Jet Propulsion Laboratory, Pasadena, California, USA -... ... | reverse complement strand
CGCTTCCTATAGTAACAAGATCTTCTGCTCCTATGGTAATATTAGCCAACTGTGCATCAGGCGCTATTTTAGCGCCAAACAATCTTAAAAAGGCAGGGTATAAAGGCGAGCCATTTATGTACTGAGCAGGCACTACTCTTTGACATGTTTTTACAAACCACCACCGAAAATAATATGAGCCCCAAAGAGGGTAATCCCCTTCTTTCATTTTACCTATGACCAACCACTTTAAAGAGGCAACAATTGCTGTAAAAACGAAGGGAATTAAACAATAAAATACAATAGCAGCAAGAACTCCGAACCACTTGTTCTCGGTTTCCTCGCTTACATAATAATAACCTACATAAGGCGTGAATACCTCAACAGTGTATAAGCCATAAATAAAAAGCAAGGCAACAGACTGAGCAAGCCAACATAAATAGTAACGAAGGTTAGATATTTTGTGAAAGGTTCGTTCAGCAGATAAAGTTGGTTGTGGCGTTTTCTCCCATTCTGTTACGAGTTCTTTTAACGGTCGATGTATATATACATCTTTTAAAGAAGCATTTGGTACGCCTCCCTCTCTTCTTAAACGCGAGATAAATCCTGCTGCAAGTAAGGAATGTCCACCCAGATCAGTAAAAAAATCTTGTGACAGATCTATATGTCGACCAGGGAAACTTTTACGTAAAATAGCTAACACGCGATCACTTAAAGGTGCATCGGTATCAATTGTTTCTGTAGCCTTTTCGTCTTCCAGTTGGTTTAAAGCAGGAGGTATGGGTAAATCTTTACGATTTATTTTTCCGCTTGGCATACGGGGCATTTGTTTCAGCGAAACAATTATCGACGGCACCATATAAGGCGGTAACACTTTAGCCAGTTCGGTTCGCAATAAGTTTTCATTTAAACAAACTTCATCTTCAGGTACAACATAGGCAATCAAATGTTCCTGGCCGATGCTATCTTTTTTTATAGCTGCTGCGGCAGCAGTAACATTTGCCTGTTGATTGAGCCTGCTTTCAATTTCACCCAGTTCAATCCTGTATCCACGAAGTTTTACCTGGTCATCCAGCCGTCCTTGGAAATCTATACTACCATCATCATTAATTATAGCTGCATCCCCGGTACGATAAATTCTAGTACCGGGCATGTCGGCTAAAGATGCAGGTTTTGAAACGAATTTTTGTTGTGTAAGATCAGGAAGGTTAACATAGCCCTTGGCAACGCCGGGACCAGAAACCACTAATTCGCCCCGTTCCCCACGAGGCACAACATTTAATTGATCATCTACAACGGCTACATTATAATTTGGTAAAGGTTCACCAATTGTTATACGATCTCCGGGTTTTAATTGAATTATGGTAGCAGTAACAGTAGTTTCGGTAGGACCATAACTATTATAAACTTTTCTTCCGGGTTTACTCCATTTATTTATTACAAGTGGGGTACAGGCCTCACCGCCGGCGTTTATAAGTCTTATAGACGGTACATCTTCGTCAATTACAGCAAGCAAACTTGGCACAGCATGTAAAACCGTAATTTTTTGTTGATTTAAAACATCGCTTAATTCATCAATAGCTTTCGATGTAGTGTTATCTGCAACCCACATGGTAGCTCCTGCAAAATAACTTATCCAGGTTTCTTCGCACCACATATCGAATGAAACTGAGAAGCCCTGGTATACTTTGTCGGATGAAAGAATATTAAGAACGGATTGTTCGGCTCTTACAAAATGGCAAATTTGCCGGTGAGAAATAGGAATGCCCTTGGGTTTACCGGTACTGCCAGATGTATATAAAACATAAGCACAATCATCAGGGCGTGGACCTTCGGGAACATTAATATTGAGGTTTGAGGGGGGCATCGAAGGAACTGAAATGATAGGACAATCGGTATTTAGCATACTAAGGCTGAAACATGCAGATGCTTTTATTTCAGACAACACTAGTTCGACCCTCTCGGCAGGCATTTCCCTGTCTACGGGTACATAAGTTGCACCGCTTTTAATAATTCCAAGAATGGCTGCATGTAATTCCAAACCTCTTGGCCACCAGATAACGACATTGCTTCCTCTGCCAATTCCTTTTTGTGAAAGATCTGCTGCAATAGCATCGCTCCACCGGTCTACTTGTGCATAGGTTATAGCTTGTTCCTTAAAAATGAGTGCTTCTTTGTTTGCATATTTGTACGCCGTTTTCCTAAACATATTAACAAGAGTTTCCTCAAGCAACAGGTCAGGTCTTGCCGCTCCTTTTACAATACTCCTTTCTATAGAAACATTTACTTCCATCAATTGCTGTTTGACCCGTCGAATTGCTTCAACAATTTTGCCTTAACAACCGACATTTAATCTCTACGACGTTCTTCACATTGACAAATGAATTACTAAATAAGTTACAAAAAAATATCCCTGCTTATAACTATAGTTATGGCAGGGACAAATATTATTGAAGCTATAGCAGCGTTACCTTTACACTCCTGCCTTAGTTAGGCATGAAGTATATGGTGGGAAAAGCTGAATAATGATATACGGTACAAGTGAGTGACACAACCGGAGTTGATTAATGCTCAACTGTCCGTCTCCAAAATAATTCTTTAATAAATTTTGGTACAGGTTTATAATTAGACTAAAAAGCTGTCAGCTTCCCTGTAAGCTTGTATCAGCGCCACTTCACCTTCTTTACCTTGCTTTGACTTGCCGTGCTCCATACCAAAAATACCCTTGTAGCCCTTTTTATGCAAATGACGGAAAACGTTTTTATAATTTACTTCCCCCGTGCCTGGCTCGTTTCTGCCAGGGTTATCGCCTATTTGTACATAACCTAATTCGTCCCAACAATTGTCGATGTTCACTATGAGGTCGCCTTCATTTCGCTGCATGTGATAAATATCGAACAATATTTTACATGAAGGGCTGTTAACAGCCTTACAGACCATGTATGTTTGATTGGAATTACGAAGAAAAAGATCGGGGTTATCGCTTAGGGGCTCAAGAACCATTGTCAGTCCTGCGGGCTCAAGTACCTGCGTACCCAAACGCAAAGCACTTATAACATTTGCCGATTGTATTTCCATCGGCAGCTTTCGTTCAAAATAACCGGGTACAAATGTTGCCCATTTGGCATTGCATCGTTTAGCTACTTCAACAGCTTTATGGCATGTAGCAACAAAGTTGTCTGCAAATTCTTTTTTGCCTGTTGTAAGCGATGTTTTCCAGCTATCCCCGCCGTTTATAACAAATACTCCCATTGTCATGCCGAGCCTGTTCAGTTCTTTTCCAATTTTTTCCTGCACATCCACAGGTCTGTCCATCATTCCGTTATCTTCAAGACTTCTAAAGCCCTGGTCGTGCATAAACTTCAACTGGTCAATTAAATCTTTGCCTGCGCTGTTTTCAAACATGCCAAAGTGAGGAGCATAATTACAGTTAAAAGTTTTGCCTTCTGCTTTTTCTTTCCCTTCAAATTTTGTATTAGCTAAAATAGGTTGAGCACCCACAACGGCAGCAGCGCCGCCTAAAACGCCCTGACGAAGAAAATTCCTTCTTTCCATGTGCAACGATCGTTATAATTTATATTTAAAAGATGCGATAAATTTAGGGCATTAATATTAACAGGATGAGAAAAAAACAAAATGTAATTATTTTCTTTTTTATAGGCATTTGTTTTACAATTAATGCCCAGTATAAAAAATACAGTTTTCAGCAACCCAAAATGGGCTCTCCGTTTAATATAGTCATTTATAGCACCGACTCTGTTAATGCCGAAAAAGCTGCTATGCAGGGTTTTTTATTGATAGATACATTAAATGAAATTTACAGCGATTATTTGCCTAACAGCGAACTTAACAGGTTATGTGCAAAAGCGGGCACAGGGGAGTGGGTAAAAGTTTCGGAGCCACTGTTCAGCATTTTACAAAAGTCTTATAGAGCAAGTGAAAGCAGCGGCGAAACTTTCGACGTTACAATGAGTCCCGTTATCAGGTTGTGGCGTACTGCCAGGCGCGAAAAGAAACTTCCCAACAGCGACAGCATAAGTGCGGCAATGAAACGTGTAGGTTATAAGTATATAGAACTGGATGCAGCAGCGCGGCAAATTCGTTTAAAAAAGCCAGGCATGCAGCTAGACCTTGGGGGTATAGGCAAAGGCGAAACTGCACAAAGAACTTATGAGCGTTTGCGCGACCTGGGATTTCCTTTTTCATTAATAGATGCCGGTGGAGATAGTGGCCGGTGACGTGCCGCCCAAGGTAGGTGGTTGGCGGGTTTCTATTAATATGCCCGAGAGCGAAGAGTTAATGAACCAGCAATTATTGTTACGCAATAAAGCTGTCACAACATCAGGCGACCTTTACCAGTACCTTGAATTGAATGGCGTCCGCTATTCTCACATAATTGATCCTGCAACAGGTTGGGCGCTTACAAATTCGCGTAACGTAACTGTAATAGCAAAAAATGGAACCGATGCTGACTGGTTAACCAAGGCGTGCAGTATTTTGCCTGTTAATAAAGCAATGAAGCTTGTTGAAAAATATCCATCTGCTGAACTGCAGATAGCCATATTAAGATTGTTTGGCGCTAAAATAGCGCCTGATGCACAGTTGGCTAATATTACCATAGGAGCAGAAGATCTTGTTACTATAGGAAGCGATGCCAGCCTTAGTTCACAGGTAATATTAGATAATGCTTTTGTAGAAGATGGGTTACTCAAACTTCGGTCCATTCATTTAGGAGATCATAGCTATGTAGGTAGCAGTGCTGTTATAGCAGGTGATACTATTATTGAAGATTATGGCTACCTGGACGATATGAGTTATTTGCCTGCCGGAGGTAAAATTGCCCTTGGTGAAGTATGGGCCGGTAGCCCGTGCCAATTTAAAGAGAAGAAAGCAATGGAAGATTTGCCGAAGCCTTTAGTAGTACCAGGCAAAATAAAGACTACGTACAAACTCATATTTTCCCTAATGCTGTTTGTTTTTCCGTTGTTTATTTTGATACCGCTATTACCGGTAATAATTTCCCTGCATATAATGGATAATGCTGCCGGCGATTACGATTTTAGTTATGTTGTTTCTGTACCTGCTTTGGCTACTTTATATATGTTTTTATTTGGTGCAGAAACTGTTGTTTTTACACGGCTTTTAAACATTGGAATCAAACCCGGGACATATTCAATTTACAGTCTTCGTTATGTACGTAAGTGGTTGTCTGATCAATTTTTATCATTGAGCCTTGTGGTAATGCACCCGATATTTGCCTCTGTATATATCAGCAGGTTTTTCAGGCTGTTAGGTGCGAGGGTAGGTAAGAATACTGAAATCTCTACCGCAAGCAGTGTTACCCATGCTTTACTCGAACTAGGTAGTGAGGCTTTTGTTGCCGATGCTGTAACGCTTGGCGAAGCAGACGTTCGGGGACAACAATTAATACTCGAGAAAACAACTATTCATGATAACAGTTTTATTGGTAACAGTGCGTTGATTCCTCAGGGGTACACACTTCCTTCCAATATGCTTATAGGTGTATTGTCTACTCCGCCTTCGAAAGAACAATTGGCAACTAACGAGGCAAAAGACTGGTTCGGTTCACCTGCTATTGCAATGCCTCGTCGCCAGGAAAGCAATCCTTTTGATGAAACACTTACCAAATATCCATCTGCTTCCAGAAAAGTATCTAGAAGTATTATTGAGTTTATAAGAATTATTTTACCTGAAACTTCCATTCTTTGCTTTAGTATATTTTTTATCGCCTATGGCCACGATCTCATTACTAAATATGCAGCCTGGAAAGCAGTTTTACTTGTACCTGTTTATTACCTGTTTTTTGTAGGGGTTCCTGCGCTGCTTGTTCCCGCATTATTGAAATGGCTTTTGGTAGGAAGATATAAACCTGAACAAAAACCAATGTGGACTTACCAGGTATGGCGAAGCGAAGCTATTACTACCACTTATGAAGCTTTATCTGTTCCATTTTTTCTTAACTTTCTTCGTGGCACTCCATGGCTGCCGCTGGCTTTTCGAATATTAGGCACAAAAACCGGGAAACGGGTGTACATGAACACAACAGATATTACAGAATTTGATTTAGTTGATATAGGAACTGATGCTGCATTAAACGAAGACAGTGGCCCGCAAACACATTTATTCGAAGACAGGGTCATGAAGACTGGAACAATTAAAATAGGTGAACGAACAAGTATTGGTGCCCGAACCATTGTGTTATACGATACTAATATAGGCAACGATATAAAAATTAGTCCTTTATCTCTCATAATGAAGGGCGAAGTGCTGGCTCCAAACACAAAATGGACAGGCAGCCCTATTAAACCAGCATAATTGTTTGTTATGGAAGAGATAGAAATTAAGGAAGTAAGTATAAGAGAGCAGTACGAAGTGATATCTGAGTTTATGCGTGGCCTGCATGAATCAGAACGTGGCTATTTTGACAAAACAGCACCATGGCCGGAAATAGCTAACAATTACATGAAGCATGTAATGTCGATGCAGGAAGAAGCCGAAGGGACTTGCCTTATCGCTTATAACAATGGCAGACCCGTCGGCTTTATATTCGCATATGTAGAAGAACAAAACGATAGCAGGATAGAAATTTATACCGGTAAGGAATTGTATGTTTCGGATGGATATGTTCACCCAAATTTCAGAGGAAAAGGTATTTATAGAAAGATGAACACCATGCTTGAAAATAAATATATTCCACAGGGAGTAAAAAGAATAACAAGATTTACACTAGTTAACAACGAGCCGATGAAAAGCTTTCTGAATGCCGAAGGTTACAAGCCAACAAGAATTTTGTTTGAAAGGTGGTTATGATATCAGTAGAACAAGGTACTCTGCATATTGGCTATTCATATCTTTTTTATTTTTTTTACCAGCATTATATCTTTTATTGGGCATCGTTGTGTCACTCACTTGTGCTTGTATATTTTCTATTCGGCGAATTCTCGTTTTTTATTTTTTCACCACCTGCGCTTTTACTTCAGTTGTATCGGAGGGGAGCAGAGGGACAAAGTAATTGCCTGAGTCAATCTGAGTTTTAGGGAAAGATAATTTAAGAGTTTTAAAATCTTTTCTTGCAATACCTGTCTGATAAAGATATAATGACTGAAGAGACTTTAATTTTTTTAAAGGCAAAATACCGTTTATTGTAACTTTTGTACCGACAAGATTTAGGTAATGAAGGTTCTCTAATGATTGCAATTGCTTAACTTCTTTATCTGTAATATTTGTATTTGAAAGATTAAGTCGCATTATGTTTGACAGCTTTGGAAGTAGCGGAAATGCATCTTTTGCAATGGTTGCATTATTAAGTTTAAGCCAGATAAGTTGCTTTTTTAACTGCAGCAATAATTCCATATCGTCTTTACCAACCAGTGTATCTTGAAGGGAGGTTGCTTCAAGGTAATTACTGTTTTGGGCAACAGGTAAAATAACAACACCTTTTTGACTTAGTTTTTTTAAAATTTTATCATCAGCTTTTTCAACAGCCGCTACAGGTATATCGGTTGATTCTTTTTTGATGACTTCCGCGCGTTGTAATGCCGCAAGCATCGGTTTTATTTTTGAAGGCTGATCAAGTTCTTTTACCTTTTTCTTAAAATCTGCATGATTGTTTATCCACCATTGTAGCAATGCTATTTGGCTTTCAGTCGGCTGAGGTTTTTCTTTTGGTGGCATATGATGCTCATTGTCAACTGGTAATAACAGTCTCTGTATCATCTCACTTGAATCCGGATAGTTCAGGTCAATCACTTCACCATTCTTTCCACCTTTCATTAAAAAACTAGTATCGTCCATTCTGAGACGGCCTTTTTGTTTATTAGCATTGTGGCACGAGTAGCACTTTGTTTGTAAAATCGGCTGAACTACGTCTTTATAAGCAAAGGCTTCCTGTACATTAGCCAACGGCTTAATGCTGGTATTTGCTACACTATCACTTTTAAAAAGAGCAAAAAAAGGTTTGCTGAGATAATCCGAGCCATGGGTTAGCGACCCTCCCAAATGTCCTGTTGCCATTAACAGACCTAACAAACCAAACGACAACAGTTTTTTCGGGACTTCAACCTTTGGATTAATTTCTTTGGTGTATAATATTGCAGATGTAAGCACTACGCCTATCGCCATCCACATGTGCCAATTCACTAACGATCTGTCGTAATCATCGCTGATACTTAAAAAGTAGCCGGTAATGCTTGATATAAGAGCAGCGATGGATCCCCATAACAAGATTAACGGAACTGCATGTTTAAGTGATGCGTACCTCGCTTTGTATGACAACCATTGCAGGATCAAAGCAGCGAGCAAAATTCCAATAGGCAAATGGACAAGTAAGGGATGAAAATGACCAATTAATTCAATCATAGATAAGAAAGCTACAAGGTTTTAGCGGCAGCTACGAGCAGCTTCGCATGTCACCGCTTCCAGCTAACACTCGCAGCTCAAAATTGCGAGCTATTTTTTTAATTTGTTCATAAAACTTATCAGCATTTTTTGTTCTTCACCGAGTCCTTTAATATAGCTGCCAGCCTTAGCCCAATTTATAGCTTTGAATTTAATATTATTAAGCGTGTTCACTGCTCATAGCTTGTACCTCATACCTCAAAACTTCTCTCTATACATATCTCTTTCTCAACAACTGCATCATATACACATTAACAGCCCATTGATCAGACAGTGCTTTTCTTGAATACGGTTCGGTTGGCATATAATCTGGTGGGCCAAATTCTGTAAGAATAGTTAGCACTTCTCCGTTTTTTTTCTTCATTTCTACAACTCTATCCCACCACGCAAAATGAGCTTTAACTGCATCTTCCCATTCCGGCGCACGCGGATCATTTACCTGCGGTCCTTCCGGATGACCAATTCTCGCATGAATATGATCTACTCTCTGCAATGTCATATCAACTGTCTCCTGCTGGTCTTGTAATAGTGTTTCATGTACGTTACACCAATGAGACACATCAAATGTGATTCGTAATGATGGAACAGCTTCTATAAATTTTCTTGCAACTGGCGCTGAATAAAGCATGCGCGAACGATGTGTTTCATGGCAAATTTTAAGACCGGTTTCTTTAGCTAGGGCGATAGTATGATCAATTAAAGTTTTATTGTCCTCATAACTGAAATAATCTCTCCCCGAATGACAATTAATATAAAGAGGTCTCTGTATTTTATTGTAAGCCGCAGCATTGATCATTTCCTTAAATGTGTTGAAATGATCTTTATAATTGCTTTCATGTCCTGCTGTCAGAAAGCCTACTTCCAGTTGATATTTTTTTAAAAGTTCAAATAATTCATCCTGTTTGGCTTTTTCTGTCGGCCACCATATTTCTATGCCGTCATAACCGTCTTGTTTCACTTTCGCGCAATACTCGTCTAATGTTCCTGCAAATCCCCAGTTGGTAGCAAGAACTTTAAGTTTAAAACCTGAATTGGTACCATTTGCTGCAAGTGGAGATGCAAACGAATTTAATGATGAGAGAAGTAAAGCAGTAGTGGCGGTTGTTGTATTTCGTAAAAAAATTCTTCGGTCCAAATTTTTAATTTTTGTTGGTATTACTCTTAAATCAATTATTCATTTTTTTATTGTATTCATTTGCCCCTTGTTCGTTTATATATTGCGACCGGTTTTTTGATGTATTTTTCATTTTCTTTGACTTAAAATAATCATCCATCTTCTTTACGTGGAGATGAACTTCCTCTACGCTAAAGTCTTTGCTTAAGCTTGTTTTCGCTTTGAGGAAATTGACGAGCCAATCTTCCCATTTATCATCCAGTTTCTTTCGATCATTGGCAAGCTGCAATAAAAGTTTATAATTTTCCGGTGAATAGTACCCAATAAATACAACAATCATAAAAAATACCTATGCTAAAATTTCATTAATAACTTTTCCTCTTGTATCAGTCAGTCTGAATGGTCTTCCCTGGAAATCGTAAGTGAATTTTTCATGATCAAAACCAAGCTGGTCAAGAATGGTAGCCTGTACATCAAAAGGTTCTACCTTTCCACTAATAGCGCTATAACCTATTTCGTCTGTTTCGCCATGGCTAAAACCTTTTTTTATACCGGCACCAGCCATCCAAATGGTAAAGGCTTCTGTATGATGATCTCGTCCCTTAAACGGATTTTGTTTGCCTTCACGATTTTCCATCATTGGTGTACGACCAAATTCCCCGCCCCATACTACTAACGTTTCATCGAGCAAACCACGTTGCTTTAAATCTAAAATAAGGGCAGTTATGCTTTTGTCAACCTGCCGGCATTTATTTATAAAGCCGATATCAATAGCCAGGCTTGAATCGGTACCGTGACTGTCCCAGCCCCAATCAAACAATTGAACAAAACGTACACCTTTCTCTACCAGTTTTCTTGCAAGCAATACATTATTCGCAAAACATGCATGTCCCGGCTTGGTGCCATACATCTCATGAATGTATTGCGGCTCATTGTTGATATTCATTACCTCAGGCGCAGCTATCTGCATTTTGTACGCCATCTCATATTGTGAGATACGCGACAAAATTTCGGGGTCGTTGTATTCTTTATATTCTTCCGCATTTACCTGGTTTATAGCGTCAATTGATGCTTTTCTCAAATCCCGGTCCATTCCATCAGGATCTTTTATGAACAATACCGGATCACCTTCACTTCGACATTGCACTCCCTGGTAAACACTTGGCAAAAAGCCGCTTCCCCACACACTTTTTCCTGCGTCAGGGTTTTTGCCTCCACTGGTTAAAACAACAAATCCCGGTAAGTTTTGATTTTCTGTTCCCAATCCGTACGTTACCCATGAACCCAGGCTTGGACGCCCTAATCTTGGAGAGCCTGTATGAACAAATAACTGAGCAGGGCCATGATTAAACTGATCTGTTGTAACTGCTTTTAAAAAGCTCATCTCATCCACAATTGTTGCTAAATGCGGCATATGCTCGCTTACATAAGCTCGGCTTTGACCATATTGCGCAAATTTTGCCTGTGGACCTAGCATTTTAGGAACACCACGTATAAACGCAAAACGCTTACCTGCCAACAAAGACGGCGGACAATCCTGTCCATCCATTTTCATTAGCTCAGGTTTGTAATCAAAAAGCTCTAATTGTGAGGGTGCGCCTGCCATATGCAGGTATATTACACTTTTTGCTTTTGCCGCAAATGGTGGTAGCTTGGGTAAAAGAGGATGTGCAGGATCGAATGTTACACTATTATGAGAAGTTTTATTACCGCAGCTTCCAAAAAAAGTACCTAATGCCAATGCACCCAAACCCATCGCACTTTCCTTTAAAAAATGACGACGTGTATGCATTTGTATCACAGCTTTTTCAGCTTCCTTAAGCAACCTTTGATTATGTAATTCCTTTTGTGTCATTACTTATTTTTAT
>Ga0181463_1000179_pt2 | contig 11384 bp, 10 predicted proteins | sample InSIn1gowninarea_FD_119071 | JGI IMG/M metagenome (GOLD analysis project Ga0181463, IMG submission 119071) | Clean room microbial communities from NASA Spacecraft Assembly Facility at Jet Propulsion Laboratory, Pasadena, California, USA -... ... | reverse complement strand
CATAGAGGGGGTGAGACCAACTAACTGATGTAAGTCTACTTTTATTTTGTGGTACCTGATATCAGTGAGGTGGGGGAGACATACCTATACCCACTGAGATAACTCAGTACAAAATGTAATAATGCGCCTAGAAAAGTAAAACTGAGCACTAAAGTACATGTTGAATGGTACATGACATGCTGGCATAAATGAGCTAGAAAATAATACAATGTATCCCATATACATAATGCACCTGGGGAAAACATGATCCAAGATTAAATACAATAAGATCTGAGTACATGAGATATAATGGCCCTTCCCTTAAAAAATGGGTGGGAGGGAGGGTAGAACAACCAAATAAGCACTGTTGAATAAGAAAGGGCTCTGAAAAACTGAATGGATCATCTTAAGGAGACATGCATGCTATGAGTGCTACAAGCGGCAGGAACCAAACCCATCAAATCTACGAAACTTCATCTGAGGCTGTAGCATAATATGAAGTCATCTGGGCATGTGGGGGGCTACGTAAAGGGCCACCTCCTCATGAGGTGTGAAACATCTCAAACACACCCGGGAATCACTGGTAGAATTTGCTGCATCATTAGACCATTAAGTGTATTAATCACAAGCATGAAACAATCGAGTCAAAGGGAAATGATGAGTCCCTTTTCTTGATCCGAGGCACCGAACAAGAGTGGAAATTGGAACCAAGATACACCACCCTCTAGGCCGTTCTTATGGAATAGATGTGTTGATTTCGAAAAAATAGGGCTCGCCATAGGTGAGGCAATGAGATCCTCAACTAAGAGAGGAGGGAAAATTGTAATGTTACTAATGGATTAACACCAGGGAAAATGGGGAAAATGGGATTGAGGGACAAACATACGACTTCCCTTGTTAGAGCATAAAGTGCATGGTTGATCTAACAGCGATTGACTCAACTCTAGAGGGGATGGTGGATAGTATGACTGAAGGCCAAAATGGGAAACACGGGATGAATGGCATGCAAATATGGATGTAATACTATGACATGATACAATGGGGCACGAAATAGACTCTATGGATGAAAAGGTGACTCATCGCAGATGCTCTGAACAAGGGTGACTCGATGATGCTACCACACAGAATAGGCCCAGTGGGGACCATGAAAACATGAGCAAATGATTATTGCCCATGATGACAATCAACGAATGATACGAAAAGCACCAAGTGAAGGTGGTCCCAAAGTACAAGCATTGCATATGAATAAATTCAATTTTAAGAGGTGACGAAGTGACCCTTTTTGGAAAAATGGCTTCCAGGTGAAGTGTCAAATCATTGAAAACGAAGAGAGACCCACTATAGTTCTCAATGAGATATTTCCAACGGTGTTGACCATTCATCAAACCGAGCTACGGTTTGGTTGCAATGGGCGACATAAAAACTGTGGGTTTTTTTAGAAAACGATTTTTTCCCTCCAATTTAATTCATTTTCTAAGTGAGTTGTAGTGATTTTGGAGAGGAGGAGAAGGCCCTAAATCTTATGGAGATCATAGTGAACAAACCAAACATCAGAATTAGGGTCTGCGGCTTTCAGGTAGGTGGCCTTACTCATCTCTTTAATTTCAGTGGTTTATTTTCTAATTTTGGTGCCTCACAAATCCATAGGAGACCCCTGCTCATCTTTTCGGTCAGATCACACATTTTCGGCCTAGAACTGCGCTCTCGCTCGTAGGAGAGAGAGGAAAACCTGCGAGCTCATAGGTTCTCGGTAGAAAAATGTGATTTAGAGATGAGAAGGAGAGTGGTCTGCTATCCCGGTGGGGGCTATAGGCTGAAAAGTCAAGGCCAGTGTTTTCTTCCTTGAACTGACAAGGCATGTGGTGTTTTGCAGGTATGGCAGAGTTGAAAATCAATTGGCACGAGTGAGATTTGGATACCCTATGATTTGAGATTCATTGGGATTAGGTGGTTCAAGGGGAGCTAGCTCACTATAGGATTCTCAAGTTGTTGGAGAACCCATTGATGAGTGTAGGTGAGCCCTTGTTATCGAGGATCGTGAGCTATTAGGACCCCGACCAGGAGGTCTTTATAGTTTAGGGGCACAAGATCGAGTTAAATTCCCAAGACATTTATTTCTTGACCGGACTCCCTGTTACACAGCAATTTGTCACCGACCTCATATCAGTCCCCGAGCGACATCTCCACCGTGTCATACATCAAATAAACATGTCCATATCTTCCCACTCATTCAAGAAGATTAAACAAGTGCTCTCTAATACTGAAGATTGACCCTTTTACCTATGTTTTTGCATCGTCGCAAGTGAATCCCATCATTCCTGTGACGATTCTCTGTGCTGAACTATACTGTCACGACGTTGTCGCAGGGGTACACGTGTTTCTTGCGACGGTTAGAATTTAGGGCTTGGCGCAAGTCTTCAAAATATTTCTTGCGACGATTTCTCTGCATACATTGCTTCCTTGTGACGTCGTCGCTGAGCCCCAGTATATGACTTGCGATGATCCAAATATGGCAAATTAGTTCAAACAGTTGGACTTCTGGGTGATTCTAGAACTGGTTGTTGGGTCAAGTTGGTTCGCCTTTCCTCCTCTGTAATGGTGGTTCCACCTTTTGAGAAACCTCCCTTGAGGATAAGCTCCCTCTCCCTCATTTCATGGAGGCTCCTCCTCCTATAAAAACACTCCCCATTGCTATGATCAGCTAGTTCTTGGTTTTTGGATTGGAGCAAATTAGCTAGCTTCGGTGTGAGTTTTGATAGTTTGCAGTGTGAATTGCTGATAGTTTAGCAATTGGTTGTGGATTGCCTTAGCTTTGTACTAGAGCTTGTGAGTGAGAGAGAGTTATCATCCATTTGGGAGACCCTTTTGAGAGTGAATGCTTGAAGAAACATACTGACTGGACCCTTCGAGAAGGCTTGTGACGTCAAGGCTTGGTTGTAAGCTTTGCTTTTGATTCATTTTAATACAATCAATGATGATTTCCTATGTCTTGTGTAAAATATACTTGATAGCTTATGGTTCCTTGACTCTGTAAGTAAATAGATCATTGTTGTTCTCAGTTATATGTTTGATGGAGCTTTTGTTGCGTTGCTTCAGTTACCGTTTCCTTCTCCTCAATGAGAAATTAGAGGCAACCCCTCTAGCCTTAGAGTTGGTCTAGTCACAATAGGACAAAACAACAACTAATTTCCTTAAACAATCATTGTTGGAAGAACCTACCTCAAACCAGTGTTCGATGGAGCTTTCGTTGTGCCTCTTTAGCTACTGTTTCCTTCTCCTCAATGAGCAATCAACCTGAAACAACACAAGAGAACAACAGAACACGTAACTGAGAACAACAATGATCTATTTACTTACAGAGTCAAGGAACTATAAGCTATCAAGTATATTTTACACAAGACATAGGAAATCATCATTGATTGTATTAAAATGAATCAAAAGCAAAGCTTACAGCCAAGCCTTGATGTCGCAAGCCTTCTCGAAGGGTCCAGTCGGTATATTTCTTCAAGCATTCACTCTCAAAAGCATCTCCCAAATGGATGATAACTCTCTCTCACTCACAAGCTCTAGTATAAAGCTAAGGCAATCCACAAACAATTACTTTAAAGCTATTAGAAATTCACACTGTAAACTATCAAACTCACACCAAAGCTAGCTAATTTGCTCCAATCCAAAAACCAAGAACTAGCTGATCATAGCAATGGAGAGTATTTTTATAGGAGGAGGAGCCTCCATGAAATGAGGGAGAGGGAGATTATCCTCAAGGGATGTTTCTCAAAAGGTGGAACCACCATCCTAGAGGAGGAAAGGCAAACCAACTTGACCTAACAACTAGTTCTAGAATCACCCAGAAGTCCAACTGTTTGAACTAATTCGCCATATCTGGATCATCACAAGTCATATACTGGGGCTCAGCGACGGCGTCGTAAGGAAGAAATGTATGCAGAGAAATCATCACAATAAATATTTTGAAGACTTGCGCCGAGCCCTGAATTCCGACCGTCACAGGAAACACGTTTACCCCTGTGACGACGTCATGATGGTATAATTCAGCATAGAGAATTGTCGCAGGAATGATGGGTTTCACTTGTGACGATGCAAAAACATAGGTAAAAGGGTCAATCTTCAGTATTAGAGAGCACTTGTTTAATCTTCTTGAATGAGTGGGAAGATATGGACATGTTTATTTTATGTATGACACAGTGGAGATGTCGCTCGGGGACTGATATGAGGTCGGTGACAAATTACTGTGTAACAGATGCCCCCTAAAGCATGAAGCCCGAGAGAGTGGGAGGGGTGAAATGCTTTACGAAATCATAACCAAACCGAAACACCATCCCTGAGAGCCTGTAGGCACAAGTACAACTGATATCTATGACAGTGAAATACATGTAGTCTAGGCATGGGCGCAGCCATCCAGAAGACATATGAAACTTGGTCTGTGGTATGGACGCAACCACCCAGTCGATAAGACTATATATAAAGATAGAGGTATGGTCGCAGCCATCCAGAAAGACTCAGGTATGGTCACAGCCATCCAATCAAAGAGTCATGTATACAATCACGAACCAATCCATGCAACCCAGACTTATGTAATCTTAGTCCGGGGTCTTGAATCCCGACTGATCATAGTACAATTTCTAACATGCGAATAAATGTGCCAAAGTCGAGCATGGTAGAAAATCGCTTGATTACCAGCCAATGATGTAAACTGTTAATAAGCATGAGAGAGACCACCAATAATGTTAATGGTTCTAAGGGTACTACCAGTACAATCCACAAAGTGTGAAGGATGATCTGGAGTCGAACACTCATGGAATCACCCGATCGAAGACCAATGATGTAAGCATGTCGTCGAGTGTGAAGAACTTGCCATTGAGGCATGCAAGCTCCAAGGTACCGAAAGGGATCTCTAGATCAACTCCCTGGATAATGAGTTGGTGTCGACAAGAAGCGATTGTTTGCAGGAGGGCAATAATGTTTCCCTCATCAATGACATGAGATAAGGAACAAGATGAAGATGGATGAAACTGAGAATCAGAGGAGGAGGTAAGGGTGCGAACTGTAGAAGGATTATACTCTTGAACATATCAACGACACGACTCCAGAATGCGGTAGCATTTTTGGTACCAAGGGATCAGAGGTCTAACGGAGACAACAAGGATCAAATGGAATGAGGAAAAATGATAACCCAAACCTCAGAAGGCTAATGTCAATGTGAGGATATCCCAAACCCGACAAGAAGGCTAATGTTCAAGAGTGACTAGCTGCCATAGGTAACCAATGAAGATTTCCAAATTTTTTCCCCCACCATCACTGGCGAGGACCCAAATTATTTTTGAAAAACAAGCTTGAAGGGGATAGCATATGCTTGTAGTATAAGTTCATCCTTCAGACAAATCCAGCCTAGTGAAATTTTAACGAGCCCCAGGGAGGAGAAGTTCGGGTCTCATCATGGTGACGAGTCCAATGTCGTTAGGGTTTAACGAGTCTGATATAGGTAAAATTTAGAGTCTTTTTCATGTTTAGAGAGTTTGAAAAAGACACGAAAAAGAAAACTCCAGGGGGGTCCCTTTTTGTATGTTTGTGTCCCTCAAGCCCAAAAAGGTAGAAAACAATACTTGAGAGAACCGCTTGATCATTTCGATCAAGGAGTACTTTTCGTAACTAGTGCTTCTAATCCGAAAAAGTAGAAAAGCGATCGGAGACACGACATTTCAGATCCAATAAATGAGCTTGAAATGACAAAATCCCGACCATCTTTTCGCTTTTAAACAGTCGGAAAAGAGCTTAAAGAAGACTCGTGCAAAATTTTATGGCATATACCAAGCATGCTTCGACTAGAACTTTATCCGTCACTAGAGGGGTTGCCTCATTGAGGAGAAGGAAATGGTAGCTAAAGCAGTGCAACGAAAGCTCCATCGAACACGTAACCGAGAAAAACAATGATCTATTTACTTATAGAGTCAAGGAACCATAAACTATCAAGTATATTTTACATAAGACATAGGAAATCATCATTGATTTTATTAAAATGAATCAAAAGCAAAGCTTACAACCAAGCCTTGACGTTGCAAGCCTTCTCGAAGGGTCTAGTCGGTATGTTTCTTCAAGCACTCACTCTCAAAAGGGTCTCCCAAATGGATGATAACTCTCTCTCACTCACAAGCTCTAGTACAAAGCTAAGGCAATCCACAACCAATTGCTAAACTATCAACAATTCACATTGTGAACTATCAAACTCACACCAAAGCTAGCTAATTTGCTCCAATCCAAAAACCAAGAACTAGCTGATCATAGCAATGGGGAGTGTTTTTACTGGAGGAGGAGCCTCCATGAAATGAGGGAGAGGGAGCTTATCCTCAAGGGAGGTTTCTCAAAAGGTGGAACCACCATCCCAGAGGAGGAAAGGCGAACCAACTTGACCCAACAACCGGTTCTAGAATCACCTAGAAGTCCAACTGTTTGAACTAATTTGCCATATCTGGATCATCGCAACTCATATACTGGGGCTCAGCAATGACGTCGTAAGGAAGTAATGTATGTAGAGAAATTGTCGCAAGAAATATTTTGAAGACTTGTGCCAAGCCCTAAATTCTGACCGTCACAGGAAACACGTGTACCCCTGCGACAACGTTGCGACGGTATAATTCAACATAGAGAATCGTCGCAGGAATGATGGGGTTCACTTGTGACGATGCAGAAACATAGGTAAAAGGGTCAATCTTCAGTATTAGAGAGCACTTGTTTAATCTTCTTGAATGAGTGGGAAGATATGGACATGTTTATTTGATGTATGACACAATGGAGATGTCACTCGGGGACTGATATGAGGTCGGTGACAAATTACTATGTAACACTCCCCCCCGGGGTGGTGGGGGATATACATCCGGTGTTTCCTCGTGGGAGGAACATTACAAAGGTTGTGAATTGCCATTGTCCATGGGGTGTTTTTGTGAAGTGCATGACCATCCTGATCAGTGATCTAGATAGGTTAGAGACACGGGCTGACGCCATAATAGTGCTACAAATTCTGGGCAGCTAGATGTTCCACCACATCACTAGTGGGCAGATGATGCTTATTCAGAGAGTATTGGGAGGCACCTACTATGGGTGGGTCCAAATGATGTTGTCGTTGGTGAAATGAAAATTGAGTCTATGCAGGAGGTAGGTGAACCATGACTATGCATTTGGTACAATGTTTTGTGATTTCTTCTTTGAGAAGATACCCACCATCTGCCCTCATGCACAGATCTGGGATGGGGGCCCACAGGAGCCTAGGATTCGTCGCTGGGGGCAACTATTACGAAGAGGGGGAGGAGGGGGGTTGGGCGTGTGTTCTGACCCAATTTTTTCACACATTGGGATCAGATTCCCCTATTCATAGATGATTATCCCTATAGTGGGATGAACTGCTAGGGTGATCCTGACCTACCACTTCCACCCGGACAAGCATGGAAACCAAACGGTAAGTGTTAAGTTGCTATTTTTATGGTGCATTCATATTTTTATCACATCTATATGGTACTGAGTGTAAAATATGTGGTATGTAGATATAAAACCAGTGAAGTCGGCAGGATATGCAGGCCAAGTTGCAACACCTGGGGCTGCAGATCAGGGAACATCATCGTCATTCCAGGGTCTAGACGGAAGTGCTCTACTCGCCGACATATGTCGTAGATGTGATGTGATCCTTGCCAGAGTTTCTGAGCGTGGGTGGCAGGAGCTAGACGATCAGTACACAGATGAGTGTATAGGTCTTCCCTCAGAGTGGAAATGGATCATGCAACGCATGGCGATGGCCGGTCAGGTGGTACATGATCTATAGGCAGGTGGAGTAGGGCATTTGGCATGGGATCTACCAGACAGTGACTAGGGATGAGGACATGTGGGTACCCTTGTTTTGGTTTTTGTAACATGCTATGGGCATGTCCGATGTATTTAGAGCTATGGGCTTGTTGGCTTGGTGGGGCCTAACCTAGGTTCATAGTTCGTTATCCAAACAAATCCCTACACTAATGGCCCTTTCAGAAACAGCTCACAGAGCGCGGACTAAGGTCTCACCTGAAGCAGTATGGGGGGATGATGGAACAAAGTTTCCACACCATGGAGATGTCTGAGGGGTCGATCTAATCCAACTATGAATAGCTTCACGCACTATCCTAACCTGCAAGGCCTTCGTGATCTGTTATAATCATCTTCGCGCAACCCTAACTAAGGGCTGGGGCGCTTCGCACTGCCAAAGCAGCGATTTGCGCTATTTCACCAAGTTACACCATAGATCTTACTTATCTTCTTATAACTGTTAGTTAACTTTGTGTAAACAGATACTTTATCTTATATTCACTTAATCAACACAATCATATAAGTTGGCGCACCATACAAGCATTGAAATTGCATTTATACCCAATACATTCAATGCACAAAATAGGAAAAAGATACGCATAAATGATGTGAAACTTCTCTTTATTACTTCTTCAATGATTACAAACTCGACTCGCCCTATGCACTCAGCTGTAGGGGTCTGTGCACTTAGCTGCAGAGCCTTCTCCTACTCTATGACCCAAATACTCAACTCTAGGCTTAGAACTTTTTCTATGCTTCTATTCCATCATCATTTTTTCGGTGATTTACAACTTAGAGCCTTGCTCTATTTATACAATCCCATGATCCATGGACCATGGGTAGATCTCTAAAGCCGACATTACATTACAATGAGGGTGAATAAGCCTATGACTCATTTACAAGTTCGCGCTCCATGCCCACAAAACATGGAGTATTTACATTGGATTTAGTCAAAATATGGGCTTTAAGCCCCAAAACTTCCCTTGGGGGATCTCGCACCCAACATGCCCCCAACACAAACATCGTGACTTGCCCTCAAATCACTCTTTCGGTGGAGATATTTGCGTGGAGACCTCCCAACTCTACCCGAACTGCTGCAAGATCAACACCGCACTGAGTAGCTGCCTGTTGTACCTCCTATATGCGCTATTCAGAGACCGTGGTATCTGAACTACTTCCTTGCATCTGTTCCCCTGTTCCCTACATCTGCGCGAGATTGGCTTCGATCAAGGCTATAATGACGAAGGCCTCATCAATCCATGGTTGGATCCGTGCCTTCAAATCTACTTCCTTATGTCGCACCACGTCCACTTGCTCCTTAAGTGCTTTTTCTTGTTGCATCCACGTGAGCCTCTGTGTAAGGGCCACCGTCTGCGTGATCCATTTTATATCATCATATCTTTGTTGCAACTCATGTGCCTCTGTTTCTAAGCATTGTATGTTCGGGTCCTCCTGTAGAGTGGTGAGGACCTTGAACGCCTCTTCCAAAAGTTTGGTGCAGTTCTTCACTGCACTGTTGATCTCCTCTGTTCCCATTGTGATGGCGCTAGCGTGTTGTTCCCTCACCTCTGGTAGAGTTGATGGCTGCACCTTCAACTACAGCTCAGATATCTGAAGGTTCAGCTCCAGCTAAACCTTAGCCATCTCTTCCTTTTCCTTCCGCACCCTGCTGCTAGCCTCCGGATGCACGCCTCTGCTGGGATGGCCAATATAGGGACCATCTAGCAGGCCTCTTTAACCACTTGCACTAGCTGCCTATTCTATGTTACGACCTTTTCGCGTTGCAGGCTTAGTTGTTCCATGTTAATTTGTTGTTCACTCAACATCTGTAGTGCGCAGCCCTCCCTAGCCCGCAATTCTGTAGTTACTCCGTCCTGCAGAACATAGAACATCTCTTGAGGGAGCACAACCATGTTGATCCCCACTCCTTTTAGTGCACTAACCATAGGCCTGTTGGCCTCATTTTCTGTAACCAGTGCCTCCTCTGCTAGAACTATAGTATTGGTCATGTGGGCACGTAGCATTTTCTTAGCTGCAGCCATTCCTACTGCGAGGTTGGTCGACAAAGTACCAACCTGAGGAGTGTGCACTTGCAACTCCTATATCTATGCCTGGAGGGCCCCCAATGCCATCTGATTTTCCTCTGCGAACTGCTGGAGGGCCTCTGCAGTGACGTTGCACACCATCTCCCCTATGTCATGCAGATCCCCCTTAGTGAGGGTGATCAGGTCGAAAGAAGTCTTGGAGGCTTTTGACTTCTTCCATGGCCCCACCTTCTCTCTCAGGTGCTAGCGCTTCAACTGTGTAGACATTGTTTGTGGGCCCGCACCACCTTCATCTGTCTCTGGCTCTTCCTCAGGCGATGACGACTTATGGCCCTCACACTCCTTCTCTACTGCCTATTGTTGTTCTGTGGTTGCATTCACAGTGTCCCATGCCTCCTACGCCTTTGTTGCTGCTACCTCTTTTCTTCTCTTCTCTGCTAACTATGCCATCTGCAGTTTTTCCCCCTCCTTCTTCCTTTGTGCAGGCGAATTCTCCATTTCCATTGAGGAGATGGCTGGAGCGCGCCACTCCAGCGGCCACGACTCAAGTACGATGAATATGACATCGTCCATGGCCAGGTATAGGAGCTCCTTCCACTTCTTCGCAGGGTCCTTGTGTGCCCTAATGTACATGTGATGGAAGGCTTCCTTGAACTCCATGAAGCTTTGTAGACTATTATAGACAGTGGGTGATAACCGCGGCTCGCATTTAATCCCCATTCTGATGTTCATCTCCATGAAAACCCAGAATATCTTACTGTCTCGGATCCTCTATGCGTCTTTAGTGGCCCATAGTGAAGCGTACTTTGCTGCCTCTAGAAGATCCCGCACAATTGTGGGGAACTGGTTGTCCACAGGAAATTTCCAAGCCACCAACACTATGGACAGTATAAGCCATGCATAATGGACAAGCCACCAACACTATGGACAGTATAAGCCATGCATAATGGAAGGTATTCCCCTATTCCTATGCCTCACGACAATTCTCCAGGAACTCCTTGCACAAGTACTCTAACTAGTTAAATTGGACCCCCTACGTGCACTGCATGGAAAGTGCTATCATTGGTGCGGGTACCTCATCCGCGTGGCACTTCTACAAAATCTTGCTAGCCAGTATCTGGGTGGCAACTTTGATTGCCTTATTTTTTATACTAGAGATCGTGTACCCTCTCTTCTTCTTCTCCAGCTTGAATTTTGTCTTCATGGCCTCCGTGATGGAAAAATAATTTCTCTTACCCTCCGAGATATCCGCTGGGTCCTTTGCCTTACAAGGGAGTTGGGTAATTCTATGAATTAGGTGGTCCATGATGAAGATGGGCTCCTCCAACCATAAGCACCCATCATGCACTAGGCAAAGCAACTGCGTGATGACAAAAATATTTACTAGGGCGCGATCGTAATGCGACACCCAGAGTAGGTTTAACAACCCTTCTTTCTCTACTTCGCGCAACCACTTGTGCAGCTCCAAATCTATGACTCTCGCCACAGTGTTTTTTCTTCGGCCTCATGAGCTGT
>Ga0181463_1000380_pt2 | contig 11385 bp, 9 predicted proteins | sample InSIn1gowninarea_FD_119071 | JGI IMG/M metagenome (GOLD analysis project Ga0181463, IMG submission 119071) | Clean room microbial communities from NASA Spacecraft Assembly Facility at Jet Propulsion Laboratory, Pasadena, California, USA -... ... | reverse complement strand
TTTAGCCATATCTTTTTTAACCTACATTTGCGCAAATTCTGTAAAAGATGAAGAAGACCCACATAATCATACTTGTTTTTATTGCTATCTCAATTGCTATTTTAATAAGTTTCATGGGCGACATTACTACTTATGATACTGTAACTTCTGCAAAAGAAAAACCTGGTAAGTTTGTTCACCTGATTGCCAAAATGGAAAAGAATTCTATGAATTACGATCCAATTAACAATCCAAATTACTTGTCTTTTACAGCAGTTGATTCATTAGGTAATAGTATAAAAGTGGTGTACCATAATACCAAGCCAACAGATATTGAAAAAAGTGACAGGCTGGTTTTGAAAGGTAAAGTGCAGGGTGACTATTTTGAATGCCGCGATATCTTATTGAAATGTCCTTCCAAATACAAAGATGATATGAATGCTGCTAAGAAAGAGTTGGGAACTGCAGCTAATTACGAAACAAAATAAGGTCAAACTAATCAGTGCACATGGAATATATAGGGGAACATTTATTACCAGGACAGTCAGGACATTTTTTTGCAATACTTTCTTTGGTGGCATCTTTGGTAGCCACCATTGCTTTTTTTAAAGCATCTAACATACAAGAATTCCAGGAAAAGAAAAGCTGGATAAGAATTGCCCGTGTTGCATTTTTTCTTGAAACTATTTCTGTATTTGCAATTTTTGCTACACTGTATTATATTATTTCAAACCACCTTTTTGAATATAAATATGCCTGGCAACACAGTAGCCGTGCCCTCCAGGTAGAGTATCTTTTGAGTTGTTTCTGGGAAGGGCAGGAGGGCAGTTTTATGCTTTGGAGCTTTTGGCATTGCATTCTTGGTTGGATATTAATCTGGAAAGCAAAAATTTGGGAAGCACCGGTTATGACCGTTGTAAGCTTTGCGCAGTTTTGCCTTGCAACCATGCTCATCGGCCTTTATTTCTTCGGCGCTAAAGTTGGTAGCAGCCCTTTTGTCTTACTTCGTCATGAAAACTTTTTTGACTCAGCACCCATATTTCGTGATGCCGCAACTGGTCAGTTACGACAAGATTATCTTACACTCTGGAAAGACGGTAACGGCCTGAATGCACTGCTTCAAAACTATTGGATGGTGATTCATCCCCCGGTATTATTTCTTGGATTTGCATCTACCATTGTTCCTTTTGCCTACGCAATTGCCGGACTATGGAAAAAAGACCACAAAGGCTGGACAAAACCTGCCATACCATGGGCTGCATTTTCAGCCGGTATTTTAGGTGTCGGAATAATGATGGGCGCTGCCTGGGCTTATGAAAGTCTTACTTTTGGCGGGTATTGGGCATGGGACCCTGTGGAAAATGCTTCTTTGGTTCCATGGTTAGTCTTGATTGGAGGTTTACATACCAACCTGATCTACAGGAGCAGTGGTTACTCCTTAAAGAGCACTTATGTATTTTATATACTTACTTTCCTCTTAATTCTATATTCTACATTCCTTACAAGAAGCGGGGTTTTAGGCGATACTTCTGTGCATGCTTTCACCGACCTTGGAATGAATTTTCAATTGATTGCCTTTATTGGCGTATTTCTTATTCCTTCTGTAGTATTATTTATCAGGAGATACAGACAGATTCCTACAATTACCAAAGAAGAAAATACCTATACCCGCGAGTTCTGGATGTTTATTGGATCGCTGATTTTCTTTCTATCGGCTTTGGTTATTATCATCATTACTTCGTTGCCGGTGATTAATAAAATCCTGAAAACCAAATGGGCTGTAGGTGAAGACCCTGAAGGATTTCATAACCAGGTTCAAATTTTTGTTGCCATTATAATCGGCCTGCTTACAGCTGTAACACAATATTTTAAGTACCGAAATACCGCTAAAAATTACTTTGTCCAAAAAGTGGCAATACCTACGGTAATTGCTTTGGCAATCAGTATCTGCATTAGTATTTGGGGAGGCATTGATTATGATAAAAAGGGGCTTGGATTTCTGATTGCCATTCACCTTGGGGTATTCGCTGCTGTTTTCGCAATTGTTGCCAATACTTCTTATATCTGGTTAGGTTTATGGGGTAAATTAAAAGCAGCTGGCGCATCTGTAGCCCACATAGGTTTTGGAATGGTGTTATTGGGTATCCTGATTTCTTCCTCAAAAAAATCAGTATTAAGTTACAATACCACCGGTATGTCTCCACTTAAAATTGGTGACAAGGAAAGCCCACTGGAAAATATTACCCTTGTAAAAGGATTGCAAACAGACATGGGTAAATATATGGTGACGTATGTAAAAGACAGTTTGAACCCAAGAGATCACAAACGTTACTACGAAATTGCATTTAAAAGCAAAAAAGGCAACGAGAAATTTAGTGTATATCCTGATATCATAGAAAATAACAAAGGCAATGAAGGAGTTACCCCAAACCCTTCTGCCAAGCATTATTGGGACAGAGATATTTTTACATACCTGACATTCCTTGGGGACCCAGAAAAAATAAAATCAGCTGATACGTCTACATTCCGTAATAAGACTGTACACCTCGGAGATACTATTTTCTATTCCAAAGGTTTGATGGTTGTGAATAATGTTACAGTCAATCCAACCAATGAGAAATATAAATTCTCTGAAAATGATACAGCGATTGGTTTGAACTTAACTGTGATTTCAAAAGAGGGAAATCGGTTCTCTGCACAACCATTATTGCATGTTAAGGATGGTATGATAGAATCAATTCCTGATACAGTAATGGCACAAAGTCTGATTCTTCGGTTCAACCAGGTAAAAGACCAGGCTAAAGGATTGCTTGAAATTGGTGTCAGAGAAAGTAGCTCTGTTCTTGATTTCGTTACGCTAAAAGCATATGAATTTCCTTTCATCAATGTACTTTGGTTAGGTATTCTTGTTATGGTGACAGGTATTGCTATGAGTATTGTACAAAGGGTAAAGCAAATAAGAAGGGTTGGCAAAGAGGTTGTAAAAGAAAAACTGGCAGAAGTGTAATGCTTTTCCAAAATGATATGCAAGAGACCTTACTATTCAAATTATAGTAAGGTCTTTTTTTATTCCTGATTGACTATCACTTAGTTTTAGAACATTGGTTTCCTGCAACTATTTGATTCAAACACCTGGTATTCCTCGTATAATTATTGGAGTCTTTCGCGGTTCAGCCACTATTGTAATAATAATAAGGGGTACCGTTACTAATGGTAATTTAAGGAGAATTAAATTTTGCTTTAGTCAGTTTCATTTAAAAAATAAATAACAATACAATAGGTTACTTTAGTACTCGTGCAGCATAAATATTCGTAGTATTATCTATATTTATTCTGAGTAATTAGTCATGCGTAAAAACCTTCGTTTTTCTGTTTCATTATTTTTGTTGACCTGTTTGTCGCTTTTTACTAATCAACTAAGTGCCCAACAAGGACCAAATGACACATTAAAAGTGTATGCTTTTATCGTGGATGGAGACACCATACCCGGAGGTCGACTACTTGATGCGGAAGTAAGAACCCGAATGCATGAAAATTGGCGAAAATACTGGGCTGAATGGACAAGGTTGAGAAATGCGGTGTATGTTACGTATCCTTATGCTAAAGCCGCTGGAAGGGTGATTAATGAAGTAAATAGCCAGTTAGTAAATGTTACTGACAAGGATGCAAGAAAAAAGATTATTAAATCAAGGGAAAAAGACCTGAAAAAAGAATTTGCAGATAAACTCACCAATTTATCTGTTTACCAGGGAAAAGTATTGATGAAACTCATCTACCGTGAAACAGGCAATAACTGTTACAGCCTCATCCAGGAATACAAAGGTGGCTTTTCTGCCGGCTTTTGGCAAACAGTAGCCATCTTGTTTGGTAGCAATCTAAAACAAAACTATGACGCTGTTGATAAAGATCGGGCAATCGAGATAATCGTTCAGGATGTAGAACGGATGTACGGTCATCGAAGTTAAAATCTACACATTAGCCAGTTGTCTAATGTTAAATACCCTCATTAAGAAATGCTTTAAATACACTACTGTGTATATCTATTTGTTTTAATTAACAAATGTCTTCCTTTAAAATATTACCTTGCAGCCAGTTATAAAGGATTTAAAAATGTTTGATAAATTGGATATCCTGGCTTTTGGTGTCCACCCGGATGATGTTGAGTTAGGTTGTTCAGGTACTCTTTTGTCCTCAATAAACCAGGGAAAGAAAGTTGGAATAATTGATTTGACTAGAGGCGAATTAGGTACAAGAGGCAGTGCAGAAACAAGGGACGAAGAAGCAGCTGAGGCTGCAAAGGTGTTACAGGTTTCGGTACGTGAAAACCTTCGAATGGCGGATGGGTTTTTTCAGAATGATGAAGTTCATCAAAGAAAAGTAATTGAAGTAATTAGGAAGTATAAACCGGAGATTATCCTTTGCAATGCTCCTGAAGACAGACACCCTGACCACGGACGTAGTGCTAAATTGATAAGTGATGCTGCATTTCTTTCAGGTTTGGTGAAAATTGTGACAAGGAATGGTGAAGAAGTGCAGGAAGTATGGCGGCCTAAATATGTTTTTCATTATATCCAGGATCGTTTTCTTCAACCTGATTTTGTTGTAGACATTTCTAAATACATGGATGTAAAAATCGAATCAGTTTTAGCATATAAAACACAATTTTTCAATCCTGATCTCAACGAACCTCAAACCTATATTTCGAGCCCTGAATTTTTAGATACTGTAAAGTCCCGGGCAATGATGTTGGGTAAGCGGATTGGCGTAAAGTTTGCCGAAGGATTTATAACGGAAAAAGTGATTGGGATTAAATCCTTTGATGCTTTTATCCAACATACAACCTAATCCATTTTAAAACAAATACCAATTAGAACAAGGCTTTAATAAGAATTACAAACTAGAATACAATGGCTACAGCAACAGCAACTCCCAAATTTCCAAAGACTCCTGTTTCATTCCACGGGGAATTAAAAAAAAGGATAGGCGATTATTTTAAGCAGAAAGGAAAATCGACTACCGGCAATTATAAATTATATATTAAAGCCGCAGTACTAGTTATAGCTTTTTTAGGCTTATATATTCACCTGGTATTTTTTACCCCTTCGACGGTTTGGGCTATAACAGAAAGTATTCTTTTTGGTTGTGTAATTGCTGCAATTGGTTTTAATGTAATGCACGATGGTGCCCATGGTAGCTTTAGCAAGTATAAATGGATTAATGACCTTGCTTCAAATTTTGCAAATTTTTTGGGTGCCAGTCAGCACATGTGGAAGTCAAAGCACAATGTAATTCACCACACATATACCAATATACATGGTGTAGATGATGACATAGAAGCTCGTCCGTTATTGCGCCTTTCAGACGAACAGGAGCATTATAAAATTCACAAATACCAACATTGGTATTTTTGGGCAGCATATTCATTGTTATACATTTGGTGGATTTTCGTTACGGATTACACCAAGTATTTTTCAGGAAAAATTGGTTCTATTCCATTAAGAAAAATGACTGTAAAAGAGCACGTTTTCTTTTGGTTTTATAAAATAGCTCATGCCTTTATTTTTGTAGCCCTTCCTATTTATATGGTTGGCTTTACTGCATGGATTATCGGATTTTTAAGCATGGCTCTTGTGGCAGGTTTTGTACTTAGTATTGTTTTTCAATTGGCACATACTGTAGAACATACCCATTTCCCTTTACCTGAGGCAAATGGAAAAATGGAAGATGAGTGGGCAATTCACCAGCTTAAAACTACCGCAAACTTTGCAACTAGGAATAAAGTAATTTCATGGTTGGTAGGTGGTTTAAACTTCCAGATTGAGCACCACTTGTTTCCGAAAATTTCTCATGTACACTATCCGCAAATAAGTAAAATTATAAGACAGGCCTGCAAAGAATACGGAATTCAATATGTTGAATATCCTAAGATGCGGCAGGCAGTAGTTTCCCACATTTCTTACCTTAAGCAAATGGCGAGGTCTTAATAATACTTTCAATATATAAAAAAGCAGCTTGTTCTAAGCTGCTTTTTTTTGCCCTATGTGGCCAGCTTTCGTTGACCAATACACTTTACTTTTCTACTTTTCTTAATATTGGAAAATAAATGTAAAATTTTTATTAAAAGCATTAGAGTTTTTTGTAATTTCCCGCTGAAAACCCTTCTTATGCGAAAAGCCATTATTTTATTATCCTTTCCTGCTGCCCTATTTTTTTCTCTTTCTGTAAATGGGCAAAATAAAGTACCGGTTGACCAAGCTTTTAAACATTATGGTGAAACGGTAACCATTTGTGGTACAATCCTCGAGGATAACTTTATATTTGATACTAAGACTAAAAATACTTTATTGCTTTTAGGTGGTACAGAAAATCAAAAGGTGACTGTTGTTGTTCCTGCTGAAACCAGTAAAAAGGTGATTGCACAGCCCAAAAACTATTATGCAAATAAAAATGTTTGTGTTACTGGAAAAGTGAGTGAGCTAAATGGTAAACCAGAAATAGTCGTAATTGCCGAAGATAAAATTCATATTGGTAGTAGCAGTGGAGGAGGAGATGTAAAACCTAATGACTTTATGCGGTTCGATTAATTCACTTGCCGGTGCAAGTTTTACAATATCATCTTCTGACTTTTATTATAAATCTTCTTACTAGGATTGAACATTCTCCTATTGTGAATTTCTTAATTATTCTCAATACCCGGTGTGGCTGTATAAAACATTACTGTAAAACTTTTATCTAATAAGCTCATTTTTAAATTTATTGGCTAAAAGCACTAAAATTTGCTTTAGAAATATTTGATGTAAGCACCCCTCAGCACTAATTTCAAAATTATCACTGTTTGTTACTACTATTGCATCAAATGAATAATGTAGAAAAGTACAGTTATGAGTTTTAGTGCCCCAGAATTAAGATCCGTAAACGTCACAAGTTATATTACTCCACTCAGAGAAGGTGGTTCATTACCCGCAATTGCTGAAGCCGATGATGGTTTTATGTATGTTTTAAAATTTCGTGGAGCAGGGCAAGGGGTAAAATCCCTTATTGCAGAGGTTATTGGTGGTGAAATTGCGCGTGCCTTAGACCTTAAAGTCCCTGAACTTGTATTTGCCAATTTAAATGAAGCATTTGGACGAACAGAACCTGATGAAGAAATTCAGGATCTTCTGAAAGCAAGTGTAGGATTGAACCTTGCGCTCCATTTTTTATCTGGCTCCATAACGTTTGACCCGGTAGTTACAACCGTTGATGCAAAGCTTGCTTCACAAATTGTCTGGCTGGATTGCCTTATTACCAATGTTGACCGAACCGTTAGAAATACCAATATGTTGATGTGGCACAAGGAACTTTGGTTGATAGATCACGGCGCTTCTCTATATTTCCATCATTCATGGCAAAACCTAAGCGAGCAGCCCAAAAAGCCATTTCCACAAGTAAAAGATCACGTATTACTGGGTGAGGCCTCAAAACTTGATGAAGTGGATGCAGAATTTAAAAGAATTCTTACCCCAGAAAGAATTCGGGCAATTGTTAATTTGATACCAGACGAATGGCTTTTGGATGAAGAAGCCAACGGAACTCCTGAAGAAAAAAGGGAAGTATATATTAAGTTCCTGGAAACACGTGTTGCCTTATCAGAAAATTTTGTCAAAGAAGCGAAACATGCAAGAGAAGCATTTATTTGAGTACGCGATAATACGGGTTATGCCACGTGTAGAAAGGGGCGAATTTTTAAATGTTGGCGCTATTGTATATTGTTCTGCTCAGCGTTTTCTTAAAATTTTATTTCATTTAGATCAACAAAGATTATTTGCTTTATCTCCGGAAATAGACATGGTAGAATTAGAAGAACGGTTGAAAGCCTTTGAATATGTTTGTGCAGGTTCTGCCAAAGGTGGACCTATTGGAGCACTACCTCTTGCTTCACGTTTTAGATGGTTGACTGCAACCCGCAGTACCATTGTTCAGACATCTGCTGTACATCCTGGTTTATGTATTGATGCAGCTGAAGCACTTAACAAACTCTATTCAAAAATGGTATTATAAAATCGACTACCAGGAATGTCAGCAGTACAAAATGAAATAGTAAAGACCCGATCAGTAAAAGAAGTGAAAGAGTTTGAAATTTTCACTGAGAAAGAATTGTCTGCAAATCTAGCCTTAAATACGCCTTATCGCCCTGACCACTTTAGCATCATTCTTTTGATAAAAGGGCAAATGAATTTGTTACACAACCTGGTTGAATATTCTGTTTCAAACAATCATCTCCTGTTGCTGCCGCCTAAATCTTTTTACGAATTAAAAGCGATTAGTGCCGGCAGCAAAATGATATGTATGCTTTTTAAAGAAAGCTATTTATTAGAAGCCGGCTTACACCTTAATATTGGCATCATCATAGACTTACTAAAGGCAGACATAAGAAAATCTTTTGTGTTGCAGCACGATGAGCGCAGCACGCTGGTTTGTTTGTTTAAACTGCTGCTTAAGAAAAACCGCCTAAAAAATATTGCTGCTGTTGATCAGAAAGTAATCATTCATTGTTTTTCTACCATCTTATATGAATGCGGTTCTTTGTTAACGAAGTATAATACGTTGTATAAAGCAAAGCTGAGCCGGAAAGAAGAACTGGCTATGCGATTTTTAGAGATGGTTGCCCAACATTTTGAAGAAGAAAGAAGCGTAACTTTTTTTGCGCAGTTACTAAATGTTACACCAAAGCACTTGTCAGAAACCATGAAAGATGTCATAGGCAGAACTGCAGGTGAAATAATAGACCAGGCAGTAATCATGCAGGCTAAACTTCTATTGAAAAATCCATCTCTCAATATCGGTGAAATAGCTTCAGCGCTCAACTTCAGTGACCAGTCTTTTTTTGGAAAGTTTTTTAAAAATCATGTTGGCCTTTCTCCTCTTAATTTCCGTACTTCCACTGTTGAACGATCCGCCATTTAGACCAAATTCAACGATAAACAGCCCTTTTCCATCCTACTATTTGATCAGACATTTGCACATGAAAGTCTCCTGGTTTATTCACCGTTATTGGTAATCTCGAGATACTTCCTACTTGCTTGCTAAGTGTCCTAATTGGGGATTGTTGAATGTCAATACAAAGTTTTATTTCCTGATTGTTCAGATTTCACTTCTGCCTTAGCCTAAAACAACTATTGGTTGAATTGATATAAGTCAACCTGTTAGCTTGATGAAGGTCAACGGCATTAGTTACCAATCCTCATTGTACACCATATCTGGTAACAATAATTTTGCAACACGAAAAGAATTAATAATGAAGAATAAAACAAGTTTGTTAGTATTGATGTTGTTAGTTTCTATACTATCAGCTCAAGCTCAAACCATCGTTAAAGGAACTGTCAGAGATGCGGTTACTAAAGAAGCTTTACAATCAGTAAGTGTATACTTTAAAGGTGGTAAAGGTGTTACTACTGCAGCGGATGGATCTTTTACACTAACAACAGTAAATTCTAAACTTACAACAGTTCAGTTTTCTTATGTAGGCTATAAAGTGAGTGTTAAAACAATCACTCCTGATATTGAGCAGCACATAGATGTTGATTTAAATGTAGCTGAAGGACAAAATGTAGTGGTTAAGACTAAAAAAAGGAGTAAGTATTCAAACAAAAATAATCCTGCAGTAGAGTTAATTCGACATGTAATTGATAATAAAGAAAAGAATAAAGTATTCGCATATGATTATGTAGAATATGAGCAATACGAAAAAATGGAGTTGTCTCTTACCAATAAGCCTGAAAAGCTTATGAAAAATAAACTGCTCAAAAATTACACTTTCGTTCTAGATAACAACGATACTACCAAGATCGAAGGAAAATCATTGTTGCCTGTATTTCTTGAAGAGAAATTAGCGCAAAAATATTATCGAAAAAATCCTGAGAAGACTAAAACCTATTTGTTAGGTGACAAGCGAGTAAACTTCGGTGACTATGTTGATAATGCGGGTATCAGTACTTACCTTAAAAGGTTGTATGAAGATGTAGACATTTATCAAAACAATATTTCCTTATTCACTAACCAATTTCTTAGTCCTATTGCAGATTTATCGCCAACCTTTTATCGGTTCTATATTGCAGATACTGTAGAGCGGGAAGGGGTAAAGTTGATACGACTTAACTTTTCACCTAAGAACCTTACCGACATGTTGTTTCGCGGTACAATGTTCATAACACTGGATGGTAACTATTCCGTTCAGAAAATAAATATGAGCATCAGCAAACATGCAAATTTAAACTGGATACGTGAATTGAAGATTAACCAGGATTTTGCCAAAGGACCTGATGGCAGGTTTCATGTGGTTACCAGTAATACCTTGTCAGAGTTTGCACTTACCAAAGGCGCTGACGGTGGCATAATGGGTGAGCGGACAGTTTCATATAATGACTTTAAAATAAATGAGGCGGCTCCAGATTCTATTTATCAGGGAGATGCAGTTGTAGAAGCACCTGTTAAAGAAAATGCATCAGATAGCTTTTGGATGGCGCACAGGCAACCTCAATTAACTCCGGTAGAAGCCAAAGTCTATACAAACATTGATAGCCTGACCAATATGCGTTCGTACAAAAGATTTATGGACATTGCAACATTGGTATTGGCAGGTTATAAAGCAGCAGGTCCGGCTTATGAAATTGGACCAGTGAATGCATTCTATAGCTTCAACCCGGTTGAAGGTTTCAGGTTAAGATTGGGTGGAAGAACTACACCAAATTTCAGCAAGAGACTTTACCTGGAGAACTATGTTGCTTATGGTTTTAAAGATGAGAAGTTTAAATATTTTGTTTCTGGTGCTTATTCATTCAACAATAAATCTATTTATTCTTACCCGCTTAACTATTTAAAATTAAGCTACCAGCACGATACAAAAATCCCAGGACAGGAACTACAGTTTGTGTCTGAAGATAACTTTCTGTTATCGTTTAAAAGAGGTAACAACGACAAGTGGTTGTACAACGACATTTTTAAAGCAGAGTATGTAAGAGAATTTGCTAATCACCTTTCATATACTATAGGTTACAAAAACTGGAAGCAAACACCAGCTGGTGTAATTAGTTATGTAAAACAAAGTGAAGCAGGTTATCAAATCATTCCTGATATTGTTACATCAGAGCTTTCTGCACAGATCCGGTGGGCACCTAATGAACAATTTTATCAGGGTAAAGTATACCGCATACCTATTATAAACAAATATCCAATTTTTAACCTAAGATACATTTCAGGCATTAAAGGATTAGCAGGCGGACAATACAACTACCACAACCTTAACCTAAGTATTAATAAAAGGTTTTACTTATCACAGTTGGGTTATACAGATGTAGCTTTAGAAGGTGGATATACTTTTGGCCAGGTTCCTTATCCATTGTTGACTATTCACAGGGCTAACCAAAC
>Ga0181463_1000469_pt1 | contig 11430 bp, 12 predicted proteins | sample InSIn1gowninarea_FD_119071 | JGI IMG/M metagenome (GOLD analysis project Ga0181463, IMG submission 119071) | Clean room microbial communities from NASA Spacecraft Assembly Facility at Jet Propulsion Laboratory, Pasadena, California, USA -... ... | reverse complement strand
CAACCTGAGGTCTTCACTAACCACACTGGCACATTTCTACAAAATGGGAATAAATGATCTAAGGTTGACCATGTGATAAATCATTATTGGTTGGTTTAGAGGGTTTCTATTGTGTGCTAGATACATCTTGTGTATGCTAGAAACGTGCTTCAGTTGGGTTACTACATCTTTTTCATCCGACTCCTTGCACATTATTGGCCTACAGGTTGCACTCATGCTAGATTGATGAAGGATGCCTTAATGTCTTCCTTCTAGCAGATCTTCTCCTATTTATTATGGCTTATTGCTCCGGAACAAAGATCTAGAGTCCATTTGGCAGTACCTTGGGGTTTGCAGTCATCAGTGGCAGAATCCTTCACTATCGACAGTGGGAAACCATCATTGTCCCCTAATTGATAGATTTTTCTAGGTGTTCAACTTCAGCTCATTCATTCGCACTTGTTAGATTGTACTAGGTACCTTGACTCTCATTATCATTATCAATGAGTAGTCTCGTGTTTGTTAATGGTATATATCAATGATCGATAATCAAATGATTTATCACATGGTCAACCTTAGATCATTTATTCCCATTTTGTAGAAATGTGCCAGTGTGGTTAGTGAAGACCTCAGGTTGCATCAGCATGTTTTGGTTCACTTGTCAGTTGCTCCTATTGCTACCAGTTGACACCATCCACCCTATATGTTGCAGTCCTTCATAGTGACATCTTATATACTAGCATCCGACTTGCAATGTAGTATCATTTTATTCCATCATGTTCATTTGGTACTATTGGGATTAGTTTTTGACATCAGTGATCAGCTTCATCTTTCGGCTTCATTGATCATCTTCTTATATGTGATATTCAGACATGTACTTTTTCAATCGCGATAAGATGATCCATTATGTAATTTTAGTTCTTTATACCTATATACATAGTGGATCCGTTTGTACCTGATATGCAAACATGCTTTACTTTCTCTGAGCATGGGTAAGCCTGCCTCAGACAATAGTTTCTTTCTGATTTCATTTTGATGGCTTGGCAGGCTGAATTCTAGTGAAGTCCGTCTCAGTCTCGACAGGATTCCTTTCCATATAATTAATACATTTCGGCCATCATATACACCTTCTGACCTCATATATTAGGGGGCATCTGTTATAGCACCATTTACCACCCTTGGTATTTGTGATGGTTGGTTTATGACCTAGGGCAACCCCTCCTTCCAGACTTGGTCCAAATATTTTAAAAATAGTGGTTTATTCCTTGTACGCTACTTTTCCCTGAGGTAAAAGTGTGTGCACATGGGTTAGTCAATACCCAACCCACGTATGTGTTAAAATACTTAAAATAATTAAATTTCCTTAATTATGGGCAGAGTTCACGGGTTTTACCTATTTATTACCTCCTAGTGCTCGTGCCCCAACTGTTTCTCAACTAAAAAACTAATTGGGAAAAGTATAAATAGACTTCTATGGGAACGTCTTAAGGAGGATAAGAGAGAATTATTATACTAAGATTATCCCTGACTAAGTCTGAAGTATCCATGTGCTTCAAGCACTTCCCTAGGTTTCAGGAAACCCTTGTCTCCTTGAGTGTTGATATTCTCCCACTTGCTTGAGATATCATGGTATTGGTTATGGAAGGAGGCTGTTGAAAACTGGGACTAGAAGGATCTAGAGGACAGTTCTGCTTGAAGCCAGAAGAAGAAGACTCGACTGAATTCTCTCTGTGTTAGTTATAGCTTTCTATAATAAAAAGAAGCGTTGTCTTATTCTTGAGATTAACTTTTTTTATGCATCAGATACTGTTGTAATTCATGTATGAATGTTATTTTGATGTATAACTAATCATTTGCTTATATGATATAAAGTTGATTTCATTAAAATTCTTTATCTATATGTTACTATGTATATTTGAATTGGTTGATTTGCAGATTTGAAGATCATCAGGAGTTGCATAGGGTTTGAACCCTACTGGAACTACCCAAACAAAGGACATTTGAGTATGGTTGTTATCGCATAGTTTGTTTATATAAGCATGTTGCCTGATTTGTATGAGCGTTTCTTACTGTAGTTTGCTCTTGATTTATTAGTGTTCCAATCGAAAGCCCTAGGGTACTTATTCCCATAACAGTATTCAAATATTTCATGTACTTACCTTGTGGTCCCTTGAAAGAGTCTCATTCCACCTTGTTGTAGCTGACTGAGGTGTCAACCACAAATTCAGTTATGAATCCTCCTATTACTTGATCGAGCCAATGATCGATAGTGCGGGCAATCTTATCCTCCGATGCTTCCAACCTTTGCACTCTCTCTGGGGTCCACACAATAGGACTGTCAAGTTTCCACCTTCCTTCTCTATCTACTAGCTTCGCAATCCACTCTTATAGCTCAACCGGAAAGGATAAGAAAAATACCTCGTGGATCTTTGTATATAGTTACCTGTCGAGCCACTGTTCCTTTGTCAATCACAGGCTTCTGTTCTCTTGTGCCATGAATTCATGGATCTTCCTATCCAACTAGTCTCCAATCTCTTTCTTAGTCAGACTCCAGTGATAGGACATCACACATCTCTTCTGAAGATTTTGGTCCCAGCAACGGAACCATTTTTGGCTTGAGGGGGCCTGACCTAGGTTTAGCATTAGTTATCCAAACAAATCCCTACACTACTGGCCCTTTTGGCATCAGCCCATGGAGCGTGGACCAAAGTCTCACTCGAAGTAGTATGGCAGGATGCTAGAACCAGGTTTCTGCACCCTGAGATGGTTGTGATGTCATTTAATTCCCTTTACTCCTACCTTCGCACAGGTCACTTCACTCTATGGTTTGGTAGACAAGCCTTCTCCTCTATCCTTCAATAAGTCCGCAAAAGGGGTCATACCACTACAAGAATGTAATTGAATAAAGCCATAAGAGCATCAAACACATGAACTCTTTGTGAATCTTGAGTAGTCAAACTGATCTCTGCATTAAGTTTGAAAAACACACAGTCTTCTCACATAACACAACTTCTTTTGCTAATACAAATGCCAACCCTTTGGAATTCAACCTCATGGTTCATATATAACTTTACAACATTGGATTATATGATCCACCATCAGATGAATTCGAATTCCTATCCTAAACACCTATTCTAACCATAAAACAGGCTTATTAATTACAAGTAATAGTTAACTGACTGTCTTAGAGTCCTAATACAATTAGGAATACAACTCCTTTTTATGATAAAAACAATCTAATCTAGTCTTCAATTAATCCTTTGCCACTTGCAACCTGATGAGGTCGAATTTGGTGATGTGTCTAGCCATGTTATGAACCATGTTGTTCCATGACCTAACTGCCCTGAGAACCAGGAACCTGTTTCCTGCATTTAAGGTTTAACCTTCATTGATGCTTTTTGAATCCATTTGTTGACAAAATTGACCTTTTGATACAAGTGATATGTGTTATCACTTCCATAGAACTTTTCTCTTCCACCTGTACGAAAATAAAGCCCTTGAAAGAGTATAATGGGAGCTGATCTAGCTGCTCAAAAACTGCACCTACAGTAGTTTTGTAGCATGCTATGGAACTGTTGTGTATGTCTTTTACACAACTCTTTTCAAAACTTTCAGTCTTCAAAACTTCTTTCAATTTTTCCATGATATCTATAGGCTTTAATAATCAACATAGATCATCTTTGAAATACTTTCAAGAAATAAAATTATTGTCCTCAATAGAACTGCATCAAGAAATTGTAACTTACTGTTCTATTCTAGCTCAAAAATAGGTATTCGGATAGAGCTTTTGTCTCCTCATCAGAAATTTATTTTTCAAAACTGAAGGAGGCTTTTGGAGACCACTCTATTCTAAAACAAAATCTCTCTTGGTTTTTTTCAATATCTCTCCTACTACCCATAAATTGTCTTTGAATATCAGGTGTAAACTAGAAAATTCTGATTTCTAAAAATATGGCTTCAAAGAAAGCCTTATATCTCAAACTGGTAACACTTATGAAAAAAGTGAGATAGGTTATTGTAGATGGAGATTTTATGAAGAGAAACCTCCTTCATAATTCCAAAATACTATTATCACTTAAGAAAAATTTCCTAAATTTTGAACATCAATTTGATTCCAAAGGATTGGTGTTAGTCTTGGTCTAGTCTTTCCATGGTTTGTTTTAGAGTCTAGGGCCTAGGAGGGAGTCTTGTTGGCATTGTCAAATAGGGTCAACACTCTAGTTTTACCTATCACTGATCCCACATCACACCTAAATTTCCATGTGTCAAACTTGTGTCAAGGTTTTCATGCGCTACGACACTGCCTAGGAGTTTTCGTAGCGCAAAACCCAAAATTTGCACTGGCTGCACTACGAAATCACGGATTCATACAGATTCATGCCAAATCTCACTTAGTTGTCCAATCCATCAGAATATTTTAATCTTACATCATCAACTTTCATTCCATGCAACATTCTTATCACATGAAACCACTCATTTTCATCATTAGATTCATTAGGTGTCTTGGTATGCATGATTTTCAAATTTCAAAAAAGGGTCCAAGTGTTTTCAGTTATGAGCATGTTTTTTTCATCCATAGGAGGCAAATTGATAGGCATTTTATCAAAATTCTTTAAATTCCAAGAGAGGCAGCTCCCCTTTACATTTCAAGTAAGGCTGTGATCGAGATTAAGACAGTGCAAGCTCTTTCAATTTTCATTTTGCAGAAATTCCATGGAGATGTCTACAGAAAAGAAGGATCATAACTTAGGCAAGTGTCTAAGGAATGAGCCTGAAGGTTTAGATATTCTCTTGAGGAACAGTGAAGTTGAACAAGCATCCAAACATGTTTGTTGCTGGAGATTTTGTGAAAAACTTCAAGGAGGCCACATGCAAGTCACCAAAGAGTTTGCTTTCAATTTCACAGGATTTAATTCGAAGGTTGGAATGCTTGAATTACCAATTTATCTAGAGGTTATATCCATAGTCACTGAAATTCCAAGGGGATAGGAGAGGTGGTTTAAAATCATCAAGTTTGATATGACTCCTTGCAAGGAATTCTTGAAGCCAGAGTTCATTGATTCAGACTTAAACAAGCTAGTGCCTAGGATCTTTGTGAAGGATTCATATGTTAATTTACTTACCTGCATATAGAGATACTTTACCTATGAGGGGAGATATCATAAGGTGTACTCCTATCACTTCAAACTTCTGATTCATGTCACTGGAAAGATATCTCTAGAATTTCCTTTCTATTTGTTTCGTAGCCCAGGAAAAATGTGTGACAAGGTTCAGTTGAAGAAGGAAGCCTATGAGACCTCGTTGTTCCATCATGGCTTAGCCAAATTGATTGTTTTACATCAGCTCTAGAGAATAGATAGGGAGTGGTCCATTTTCTTGTTTATGTCTGGCTTCAGAACTAAAACTGCTCTTAGCCCTAAGGCTAAGGCGATTTCTTCACTAGCAGTAAGTCATCAAGAGGAAACAAGATCAAGAAGATTTGTGAAACTAAAAGCCAAAAAGCAGGTGAAGGAGCCTATGAGACCACTAGTAGTTCAAGACACCCCGCAACAGTGATAGAGCAAGAAGGTTCGAATTAGTAAGGTAGTACAAGAGGATTCTGTTGATAAAATTGTCCAAATAAGGGTAAAAAGAAGTCAATTGACCAAGGAAAATGGGAAGACTACAATTGTTGATGAAAGCCTAGCTTCAATCAACAATTGAAGCTAGGCTTTCAAAACCAAAAGAGTTAAACCTTCCAAAAAGCTTCAAGCTGATGACCAGGTCTCAGAGTTTGTGTTCAAACCAAGTAGACCCGTGACAAGGCATTCAAAAAGGATACAAGAGGCATAGCCATAAGCAAGTGAGATAGGGGAGGTAGTAGAATTACATGAAGGACCTATGGTTCCATCAGAAACATCATCAGAACTACACAAAGATGACAGAGGCAAGGCAATTATCACTCAACTGGAGGAATATAGTTTTGAAGAGATAAAAAAGAATTTGAAGCTTACAAATCTTGAGATTGAGAAACTTAGAAAAACCTCAAGGAAACATGCAATGAAGGAAGCTAATTTTAACAAAATGGAGGCTCTGTGGGAAGATAAAATAATTTCAATACCCAAAGTGGTTAGTTGTCATGCTCAATATTTCACTTGGATGGTCCCTGTAATAAAAGAGGCAAGATATATCAGAAGGGTCAATGCAAAATTGAGGACTAGAATCTGAATGATGAAAAGACATATTGAATATATAAAGATACAGCTGAACCAGCTTGAAGGACATCTTCAGCTAAGAAGAACTATATAGAAAGTAAGACTAATCCTTAAATTTTAATGTGGATCACCTTTTTGAAGTTTACTTTGAAGAATGATATTAGTTTATTCAGTTTTGAACAACCCCATGGCATATGGAAAAGCCATTTCAAAAGAAAGAAATATCAAGGAAATCAAATTTTGGCATAAAACCGTGTTTTTGAAATCACACAGTAGTTTCGTAATGTGCTATGAAACTGCTGTAGGTGATACATAATGCACAACAATTTCGTTGCGTGCTATGAAATTGTTGTAGCTACACATCATGATTTTGTGGGCCAATTTTGAGAAGAAAAAGGTACTCTTTTTGAAGAAGGGCTACTGCAAAGGATTACTTACAAGGTTTGAACATCAAGCAAGGGAAAAACAAGGAAAAGAAAGATATTTATGAACTCCAAACCTTATGTTATGAAAATGGTTATTATTTCGTAGGTAGAACTGTTCATGATGCTTCAGGCAGCATTAAAGAAGTTTTTGTCTTACCACCTGTATAGGAGCAAGGTCTAAAGCTTAGGGAAAATAAGCTAATACAATGAATTTTATGTAATTAAGAAGAACATCAGGGAAAACAAACTTCGAAGATGATTTTTGGAGACAAAAGCAGAAAAATAGGAGCAACTTCCTAATATCTTGGGACAATCAAAGGATAAGGCATCAAGGTTCAGCAGGGAGTTTAAAGCCACCACCAAAGGCAAACTGAAGAAGGCCACTTGTTAGGGAACTAGTTTGTTTTGTAATCAATGCCACTGCCAACATAATGAGGAGTTACACTCCTAGTTGTTTTAGGTCTCTAGAACTGCTAGTTAATAGTCAATTATATTAAATAGTTGGTTTTAAGTGTCAATAGGTGTCAAATTAGGAAGAATTTGAATTCCCCTCATGCTGGAGGAAGGAATCTAAGTCATGTAATGAACTCTATATATGGGAGAAGATGTAATGCACCAAGGGTTGGAATTTTTGTAAAGAATTCTCATATTGTGCTTTTGTGTAAGACTATGTTTAAAATAATATAGTATTTGGCTTTTCTTCTTAGGATTCAGAATGAATTCAATGTTCAAAATGTCTTTTGGTTGTCCTCTTTTCATTACTTACAGTGGTATGAATGTATGATTACTTAGAATTCATTGGCTATGCTCTAACTTCCTTCATACATTTGTGGACTGTGTTTTCCTTTATGCTTCTAATGTACTCTCCATATGTTGAATTCTAGATGCCTTGATTTCCATGTAATGGTAACATTATTGTCATACTAAAACATTTTTGACTCCATAAGCCCAATGAATGTTTACTAATTGTGTTTCAACCATTCATACTTCTTCACTTATTTCATAGAGTTAGCCATCTAATCCTTATCAAACATCCTTAAGCTAGTGAAAGCACCCTCTCAGTTTGAGGAGGCTAAGGCTCAGCCATAAGTTGGTTTGAAAGAGTTACACAATGTCTTTCTGATCAACAGCCTATCAAGGTTGGGTTTTGTGATAACACAACGCTTTATGACTCATGACACCTTCGTGCTTCATGAACACAAAATGGAGAGACTTTACAACTTTATTACAAAATTCAACCCAAAACATGGGCTTTTAGCCCAAAAACTATCCTTGGGGGATCTCATTCCCAACAGGCCCCCAACACAAACATCATGACTGATCCTTGAGTCACTCGGAAGGCGCAGAGATCTTAGTGAGAAGACCTCCTAGATTGACCTGTATGACCGCAACCTTGGCAGTGCACTATGCGGTGGCCTACTTTGCGTCTTCAACCGTTTGCTCGATCACTGACCCTGAATTGTTGACCAGAAGCTATTTTTGAGTTGCTTGCAGAGTCGCACGATTTCCTTGAATAGAGGCCATCACCATGTAAGCCTCATCTAGCCAGGCCTTTAGTCATGCCTTCGACATTTCTTCCTTGTACAGTGCTACATCCACTGTTTCCTTCAGCTGCTTGGCTTCCTCCAACTTCACTAGTCTCTGTGTGAGCATGACCGTTTAAGTTGTGCCTTTGACCTCATCATAGTGCTACTGTAGTTTATGCGATTCTGTCTCCAGTCACTATACATTGGGGTCCTCCTATAAGCTCATTAGGTAGCACTATCGTGTCGAAGGCCTTCGCGTACAACATCTCAGCAAATTCTGAAGTGCCAATAGCAAGGATGGTAGACACCGTGCCAGCTTATTTTGCACGGGTCTACAGCTCCTACAAATGTGTGTAGATAGCCCCCAATACTAGTTTCTGTTATTGCTCAAACTGTTGTAGGGCCTCCCTAGTGACATCCCACACTGTGTCACTAATGTCATGTAGATCGCCCTCTATTAACGTGATTGTGTCTAGTGATGTCTTAGTAGCCTTTGATTTCTTCCTTGACCCTCCTTTCTCCTGCTCCCTTGGATGCTTGATGCGGGTGGATATTGCCTATGGGTCCACACTGTGTTGTTCTATCTATTCATCTGTCTCCTCCTTTGTCTCAAGCGAAGGTGACCTTCTGCCTTTCTAAGAGCCTCGCTTTGTTCTACCCGTTTACTTCTCCGTCGACTGAGTGACATTGTGTTCCACATGGGCCTTGTCAGTAGCCTCCTCCATTCTCTTTTTGGCCATCTACATCATCTTTAGCTTTGCCTACTCCTTCTTTCTCTACGCGACGGACTTGCTCCCCCCCACCACAAAGTCTGCTGCATAATGCCACTCTACCAGCCATTGATTAAGTACTGCATCAATGGAGTCATCCGTTACAAGGTAAGGCACGTCATACCACTTCTGCACAAGTTCCTTCCGCACCCTGATGGCCACATGGTGAAAATCTACTTTTTACTATGTGTAGCCCTGCAGGTTGGCAAACACTGTAGGGAACAACTAAGGTTTGATATTGATGGCCATGTGGATGTTCATCTTCATCAAGGTCCAAAAGATCTTGTTTTCCTTGATTTGTTATGCATCCTTGGTCACCCATAGAGAAGCATACTTCACTACTTCTGGTAGGTCTGGTGTGATCGAAGGGAATCATCTATCCTCTGGAAGATCCCATGCTACTAGCGCAATCGACAACAGGAACCACACGTAGTGGAATGTCTTGCTGAGATCCTACGCTTCGTGGTGGTTTGCAAGGAATTCACCACAAATATAGTCCAACCAGCTGAATTGGACTCGTTCAGCACACTAGGCTGCTAGCGCAACGACAGGCGCCAACACCTCATTTGTGTGACACTTCCTCATCACCTTCCCTACTAAAATCTACGTAGCCACCTTTACAACAGGGTCACAGATGATGGATATGGCATATCCATGCTACTTCTTTACCAACTTAAACATTTCTTTCATGATCTCCACGAGGGCCTGATCACCACCTTTTTCGCCGAATATCATGGCTAGATTTTCTCCTATGTAATGCAACCACGTGATCTTGTGGATCAATTTTTTAGTGATGGGTATTGGCTCCTCCAACCACAAACACCCATCATGCACCAAGCATATCAATTTCTTGATGACCAATACTGTAACTGAGGTGCGGTTGTAGTGTGACACCAAAGAAGGTTGAGAAACCCCGCCTTGTCTACTCCACCAAGCCACCTCTACAGCTCCAATGCAATCATTTCAGTGGTTTTATCGATGATGTGGCACATCAACTACTCAGTCACCAGGTGTAGGAACTTCTCATGATCAACCATGTCCAAGTCCTCGAGTTTTAACAATGGAACCCATGCCAAGTGTGGTCCCTCAAAAACAATCTCATCTGGTAATAGAGTGGTTTACAAGGGGGTCTTGCTCTCATCGATATCCTTTGGTACCTTGGCCTTGCCCTTGCATGGAGGGATGTATTCAAGCAACTGAGTGATAGGGTTAGTACCCTGGGCTTCAACTTCCTCCACATATATGCCCACATCTTCATCATCCATCGGGATGTCTTCAATTTCTTCCTCCTCTGGCTCCAAATTGATGGCTTTTCCCTTCTTCTATGTTGCAGGCTTCAGTGGGATTCTTCCTAGTGATGCGGACATTGGTATTATAGGTTTCTTTCCCTTTTTATCCTTTGTGGTATCCTTGGTTAGGGTTGGCTTTGGTCTTGGATTACTTGGAGATTTGGGGACTTCTGCTAATACTTCAAAAACCTCTGGAGCTGCTACTTCCACCTCCATCTCAATTTCTAGCACCAACTCCTCTACTTCGATATATATAGCTTCTGTGGGTGCCAAAATGATGTTCTACAAGAAATCCTGTGTCTTCTTTGGCAATGTCTCAAATACTGAACTGGCTATCAGAAGTTCATAGTGCTTGTGATTCATGTGCGCCTGAGAGCTCAACAACTCAATTCTCAAAATGCCAAGTGTTTTTTGTTGGATAGCCACTTCTAATTTATAGGGCATTTTGAATTCAAATCCACCAGTTCCCCCCAAATTCGGTTCATTAATGCTAGATTGGCCACAGATTTCAAGGATCTGACCCATAAATTTTGTCTTAAATGTTGGCCACCCACTTCATTTGTCCGCATCAACTCGGGCAGTATAGTTTATAGTCCCACACCTCCTTTCAGCTACCTGCAACGCTAAGACTGTGCTACCTTCATATATTCAGATGGCTGGACCGCTGGTGTATGGCTTCAAGCAACTACCATTCCCCTTTCCTAGGAAGGGATCTCCATTCAATTTGACCAACTGATCTGCTCCTCCACCGGTAATCTCCTTAATGACATAGGGCCCTAAATAGTGCATCCTAAATTTACCTAGAAATTTATCAAACTTGTTGTCATATAACAAAACCAGGTCATTTACATTAAAGGTGTGCAAATTAATGTGCCGATCATGTCATGCTTCCATGCTACTTTTGGACCTATTGGTGAAATCCAACTAGAAATATTTCTTCCTCTAGCTCAGTGAGTTGCTTGAACCTCTCCTCCTGGGCTCTGCGATCAATCATACCCATGAGTGCCACTATGTGCAGAATAGACACAATATATTGCATGGGTATGACCACTTCAACACCATATACAAGCCTAAAGGGTGTTTGTCCAGTCAACTTCTTGCACATTTGTTACCGGGAATAGTGTCTATGCAGAACTGCTAATCCCACTAAGGGTGGTAGCAACCTTAGAAACAAACAAAGTAAAGCTATTTTCGTATTCCTTTATGACAAATAGATAAGAGAAGAATGAAGACACCAACCTCAATCT
>Ga0181463_1000468_pt1 | contig 11434 bp, 10 predicted proteins | sample InSIn1gowninarea_FD_119071 | JGI IMG/M metagenome (GOLD analysis project Ga0181463, IMG submission 119071) | Clean room microbial communities from NASA Spacecraft Assembly Facility at Jet Propulsion Laboratory, Pasadena, California, USA -... ... | reverse complement strand
TCATGATTAATTTACAATGACTAATTAATTGTATGTTAAAATGTCAAAGCAGTAAAATAATTTAAGTACAAACCCAAATTTTTTTTGATAGGTAGTTTTATTCATTTAACTGAGCGTTTTGTTTTTGTATCACACAAAAATGTTTTTGTAAATTATAATTACCTACAATATTTCATGTGTATAACAACAATAACATAAAATGCTTTTGGACTGGACTCTCTTTTTCCCTCTTTTTCTCTAACAATTTGTAATAATAATAAATTTGTAGAATTATTTTTTTTCGTCATAAATTGATTTATAACGAGAAAAAAAACATACACCTTTCCAAAAAATAATTAACGATTCTCAACAATAAAATGGCTGTTTCACATTTTTCTGTAATTAATAATAACTCAATATTATATATGCTTACACCTCTTTTTACACAAATATTATGTACAAACAAAAAACGTTTTTTTAATATTTTAATAACAATAGTATATTATATATACAGGATGCTGTGAATTTGTATATAAACATAGATATATATTTTTAATTACACAGTTTAAAGTTGTATGGTATTCGTTAAAACATGTACACAACTCTATTTCAAATGTAGCATTAAGTATAATATATGTACAGGCAAAAAAAAACTATTTATTTTTTTAGTAAATGAAAGTTTAACAGTAATGTACACATTTTAAACTATGTTTGTAAATAAGTCGAAATATTACACATATTTTCTGATATTCTTTCATAGCATTAAAGACTAAACCGTTGAAAAAACACGACTAAAGCGCTAGTAGCCATTCTTTTAGTAGAATTTATAGTCATATAACGTATCTATTTTTGTTTACTTTACTTTTTTACATGCTTGCAATTATTTTTTTTTTGTACAACTTGTATGTTATGTTGTTCCTAGTGGATCGGTATCGTTTTTAATTAATGACAAGTCACAAGTAAATATATAGTCGTAGAAATAATTATGCTCTCATTTTTTATAACGTATTGTGGTAATATTCGGCAATTATTTTTCTTTCATTTCATTTTTTCACAATTCCCGTTCTCTCATCATCATCATTATAAAATTAAACTAAACTTATTTGAATTTAATTATCTTAATTTTACTTGTGTTTCTTGGTTTGAGTTCTAAAAAATATCTACTTAGTCCACTAGTTCATTTTAATTCCAATAATCTGTACGTCATATATACGCAACAGCACATTTAAACCTTTTTAGCATTAAGTCATAAAAAATATGCATTAAGTGTGCATATTTGTGTTTTTTTCGACGGAACCTTTTCCATTTTTTTTCCTAATCTAAAATCTTTTAGTCCCATTTTCTACGAAGGCATAAACATAAAAACATTTTGATTGAAGATCATTTATCCATTTCAATCATTCAGTGTTCAGTAACCTCTTCCATCAAAATTATCTCTACCTTGTAAATTTCAGTGAAAAATTAAAAATCCCAATTATATCTCCGTGAAATTTGCCCCTCTATTGTAAATTTCAGTACATATTATTTTGTAAATTCAAATTTTTGTTTCTCCAAATCTGAAAAGTTTGATTGGGAAAATTCATGAGAACAATATATTATTTTTTATCATAAATTGTAATTTTAACATGTAGAATGTCCTTTTTTAAAAAATAGCTCATCTTGGCAATTCAAATACCCTTTCAAATATATTGGTGCATAATTATTAGCAATATATTTTCACATAAATATTCTATAAAATTGTAACACAAAATGACACTTTCACTGACCCTAAAAAATAAAACCACACGATGTATCAAAACGTTCCCTTAACTGTTCCTACACGTAAAATTTAAAGAGTTTTAAAATAGTACCAGTAGCATACAACGTTCAGTTTAACCCCGTACTCCTCAAAATGTAGTTCTAGATCCATAAATTATTATTTTAGTGTCATTGTTTCAAAAATGTGTCCATTTACTGAGTCAATGATACTAAAAAGATATATTATAGACCCACTAATTGTAAGTACATGTCATTGTCGACATGTCGTCAGGTCATATACACACAAAAGCATTGTACAGTATTACTTTTAATTTCTTTTGTCACCCATTCCCAATTTTATTAAAACCCAGACATTCCCAGCGTACTTTTAAAAATTGCTCCTGTGTATCAACTATTGTTCTAATAATCTTAAACAATAATATATTATAGTTCTTGTCAAAAATATCTATACTTTTAAGTGTTCCTATATATACTAGCTAAGAATTAATAGTAATAGGTAGCTGTTTCTTCAATGAACCCATTGTTGTCCGGCTGGACCAGCAACCATCGCTTGTTGATGATTGGTGAAAGCTGATGTTGAAGTTGGTGTTGCATTCGATGCATGGTGATGAATTAAGCTGGATGGTGCTCCCACTCCTGAGTGTTGAATAGACCCTGCCCCGGACACCATATTCCCAAGCGTCATTGTTCCTGTTTTAAAAAGCACCTAAAATGTTATCCATTGTTCGGTTATGAGAATGGTTTTCTAACTACAAATGAGTGCGGGGTAGTCTCCGATCACAAAGACGTGATCTTTGGATTACCTCCGTTGTGGAGTTGAGAAACATTTGTAGGTCCCGACTGTGTGGTGGCAGCATTACTGATTGTAGTTCCAAAGTTGAAGTCAATGTCACCTCCCAAGTTCAACTCAGTCTGGAGAACTTCATCCACATCACAATCAAACTGCCCTAATTCTATATTAAAATCCAAGTCACTGGATGATGGGATGGATTGAAGTTTACTGTCATGAAGATGGTTATAATTCGGATAGTATTCTTGATGATCCTGTAAAAGAAAGTAAAGACATTGTTCTTTAAGTCGTAAATTGAAACCCACAAACCACTTTAACAGATATGCATTGATTGAGATTCAGACATACCCTGGCTGGTTCCAGTTTCACAAATCCTCCAGTAACAACACCATTTGCACCCACATTTTGGAATGAAGAGTTAGCTGTATTTGTTGACTCAGTAACTTGAGCTTGCTGATAGTTCTGTTGACATGTTTAAGAGTTTAGTAAACACTCAAGTTTTCATGAATATTAAGTATAATGAGCTTCTTTCGTGCTAATACCTGCATGACGTAAGGAGTATTGTTAAACTCAGTTACCGGAACTGCAGTAGGCTGTTGTGCACCTCCAGATAAGAAACAACCTGCATCATTGATTTTCATCGTATTGGCAAGGCTGCCAGCAAGTTGTTCAGCTCCAAATCGGTCAGAACTAGCCAAATTTGAATATGAGTTAGCACTGGATGTAAAGGGATAGTCAAGATTCCAGGGGGACATTGGTGGAACTTGATTGTCATGAAGATCTATCACTGGCTCATTTACACCAAGAATCGGACTGAGACGCCCACCGCATGAGCTAGCATTTGAACTTGCCCTGGGGCGAAAGTCTGGTGAAAGTTGTGAGAAACTGTGTAGTACCTGTGCAAACGGAATATAAAAGAGAAACAATGACATTATGAAGCCCATTAATCAAAATTTTCCCTGCTAAATCGCGTAAAACTTTTTGGACAGGGAAAGAAACCAAGTTTTTTTCCTGCATATAATTTTTTTAAATGACAAGAAGAATTACCGAAGGTGATTCATCACTCCCTGGAAAGACGTCAAGACCCTCACCAAGAGACGAGCAGGGGCTTGGTGTATCCAGAACTGTGGTACCGTTCTTCAAAGCTTCAATTCTCTTTCTTATGCGACCCCTTCTCTTCTCGTATTTACTGGTCTCCATACTTGTAGCACGACGACGAGCTGCTTTCCCTGGTTTAGCATCCGGGTTTAGCATCCACCACGATGACTTGCCAGTTCCCTCATTCTGGACCCTGATGAATTTGTTATGAAGAGACAGGTTGTGACGAATAGAGTTCTGAAATTTGGATAAAAACAAAAGACATTTTAGCATGACATTTTACGGAGAACGATTATATTAAAATTTATTGCGGTTTTGCATTAGGCTATGCATTTAAGAAAAGCTATTTTCAAGCTACTACGCAGTTCTTTCACGGATCAATCATTGTACACAAATGTGTAGTGATGTGAGAGTTTATAATAATGCTTCATTTATGCAATATGCACGACTGCTGTCCATATACTGAAAGTGACTATCAATCAATGTATTCATATTCATCATCAAAATATTTCGTAGAAAATGAAAATAACATTTCTATGCACATCGTACCCAAAAAAAATCTAGCGATTAGCTTCAAGAAAATTCCTTCTCTTTTTTAATGAATGTTTTGATTATGTTCCGTACAAATTACTAAATTATCAATTCATGAAAGATGAAAGATTATACTTTCACCAGCATTATCATTGCCTTGTAGAAAATTTTCTAAACATTCTTGTTTCCTGATTAATCCAACAAATTCATTCAACTCTGCATCCTGCATTCCATATCCAACAAGAAAAGTCGCATGAATAACATTATTCTATTGCAAACATTCTTGTTTTCCTTTTAATTGTTACTATCCTTTCAAAACTCTCATCACCACAATCACCAAAAAAACCGTTTGATTGTAATCATCAAGATCAAAGTTGTCACAACAGAGTAACTCTTCATCCTTTAGAAAGTCACATGACAGGAAAGTAATTAATTCATAATTCATACATAAAGATTTTAAATCCATGGAATAGTTTAATTATCCCATACCACATTATTCATTTTGAGACCATAAAAAACCAAAATATCAGTCCTTCAACAATATTTTGTCTTTATTAGACTGCCTTTTATGCAACAGTGCTGTAAATTTTGCTATTAGCATAGCTACTTTATTCTTTGGTGTCATTCCTGTACACGAACCTTCCTTCCACTTTGCTGTCACCTAAAAACTTTAATTTTGTAAAGAAGCATCCTGCAAAACTGACACAATCACCGCATCATTAAAATGGAAAGTCGACTTGGCTGCTGGAAGTTGGCTGGATGGCATTATTTTTTCATCTAGCTGATCTCATTAATATCTGATGATCATGATCGAAACTGAGGGGTGAATTTATTATTACATGGTACGCTTATGTGGCGAGATCCGATCAAGAAAGATTATTCGCCTCAGTTTTGTGCGACGCAGCATCTTTACAAGAGAGTATAATGCTTTCACTATTGCTGGAGTAGAACAATCTTCATATAAAATGTATTTTACGCATTGGCTTTGTTTCTCATACATGAAGTTAAGCTATGCTACTGCCACTATGGCATATTATCGTTTCATGAGACACTAAAAAACCTAGTCTTTTTACATTAATAAAGCCATATGCATTCATTATCGGGGGACAAGTGAGTGACACTCACGAACCAACGACTTACGACAAGAATACCTCAATGTGACTAAATACACTAAACTGTTCCCAAAATTGTGTAAAACAAGTAAAGAGCTGGTGTTTATGGAAGGAAGCATGTCTCTTTTACAGCTAGTAAAATTCGCAGAAAACTCAAGTTTTAGAAAAATTTATCTACAGTGTTCAATATTACAGATGGACGATAATTACACCCATTTCGAATTTTCTCTAAAGGAAATGTCTTGCACGCATAATAGCTAATTTGCGATAAAGAAAGTCACAAATACGACTTTTGATGAATAATTCATGGCGATTGGCCAATATAAAAATAAAAATATAAGTTTTATTATTCTGGATATACGACTCGATGAAAGATACGTGGTTATAAAAAGTCCGATTCAAATAAATTTCTATGTAAAAGTTTTAATCAACCGAGCAATCTAACTCCAGTCTAATCTAACCGAGTAAGTTCAATGATCCAAATCAATAGGGTACAAAATTATGTTTCTAAATACATACCAGAATTGTCTTGTAAATCTAAAGGTAATAAATCATCAAACAAAAATACTTATGTAATAAGTAATCCTTTACAATCATTTCATATCCCATTTAATTTTTTCAGATGATGATGAGTTGGGTTACATGCTATGATGAAAGTAAATGATGACATTTACAAATACCATGTTTTTCTGCATGAGTAATGGATACAAAATGCTATTTTATTTTGCTCCTTTTCATTAAAGAAGACACACTTTTCATCAGAAAATAAGGAATAATACTGCCGTAAAGTAAGATTCAATCTGTAACCAGGAAAAAGTGTATTTGCAAGTGTCTATAAGTATCAAGCATACCTCTTGCAACCAACAAAAGTATTAGAGCACTAATGCGTCTCCTTTCTTCGCTCGTGGTGATGATAAAATTGTGAAGTAAAAGAGCTCCTTGTACAGAAAATGAACAAAGAGATGACTTCACATCACAACCAAGGACGGTAAAAAACGTAGAAGAGTCAGATTGACGACGCTGCTGTCAGCTTTTCATCATGCGAGAAAATGGGTGGTGGTGTGGTGTGGTATGAGCACAAATACTAAGTAGTACACAGTAGATAGGGACATCATATATCATTATTCTCAAGGAGAGTAGAAGGAAAGGTATCATTCTCAAAATAGTTACTGTAACTTTACTACTATATGAAGTGGATAATTCTATGCACATACCATGTAACACGATATCTTTTATCCATTGTCATAACACGACGATGAGGAAGCTGATACTTTGTATTGTAAGTACACTTACATAACACAGTCAAACGAAAAGACGAAGAAAAGGCAAATGAAAAAGAAAGGCCATCATACACAACTAACTATATGATATTCTGATACAATATCATGAAAATTCCTTCAAACTTTCACTCTTCCTTGTATGCTTTGTAAGCTAACGAGCAAAAAGAAAATGGCATTCAGTTCACCTATACTACTCTTCTACAGACCATTATCATTTGTACTCACTCATCCTGATGATGATGACGATGATGATCAAAATAATGCACAACAAACGTATCATCTTTATCCATATTATCGTGAAGTTATATTCGATTTTGAAATCGAGATAACAGGGCAAACAACCCTGTTTATATGATCTTAATGTGAGGTTGGGCAAATCGGTAGCATTTTTTTTTTTTTTTTGTGTTAAAAAAGGAGCAAGAGAAAAACTGATGTTTTCATCTCTCTGGATTTCGGACAGATAGACAGAAAAAGCTGAGTTTTATACTTTTGTACACTCTGTTTTCTTACCTACCCAATAATATGCCACTGTGCATCATGATAATCGTCGGAGCCGTTTTGCTTGAATGCTGGCATTGCGTTCATACTTTTTTTATACTTTGCTGGCTTTGATGTTTTGACAAATGTAACAAATTTAATGTGCAAAAAATATGAATGAAATGAATCTGTTCTTATTCGTCTTTCTTTTAAGAATTGTGAGAATCAGACGGAAGATTGATTATACTCCAGTCGTCGCCCCCGTCTGTAATACTATCCATTAGTGCCACAGAGCCGCCAACCACGCAATATCCCCCCGTCATACCTACTCTAGTTACTCTGCATTTTTTTGTTATCACACGATGATATATGTAATGCACAATATCTTTAGAGAATCTTTTTTTTTATTGTTCACCAAGGAGTCTTTTGTGAACCATTCAACTCTGGCTTCTTTTCCGCTTCAATCCGATCCAACATGGTAATCGTGAAAGTGATAATAACAATGCATTTCGGTATCTATGTTTATGATGAGAAATGGATTCTCTAGAAAAGTTACAAGAGAGAAAATACAATGCATACCAACTTCAACTTACATTCTGTTTTCTTTTACTTCTCGTCTCGCCTATTTTACTACGACTTTTGAAGATTAAGAAATATCCTGTGTTGATTTGGGTCCCTCTAAAGTCATCATTTCTTCAAATTTTGTACCATCAAAATGTTGTAGTCTAAATAAAGACGTTACCCATTCTCCTTGCATACTTTATAATATATCTTCTTGAAATCTAAAAAGGTGAGCTTCCATTTTCTCAGAAACAAGCCACTTCAAGACATGTCAGTCATATGTACATACTGACTGATCAGGACAAAACGATTTTCGCAAACAAGACAAGTAAAAGCGAGAGCATACATTTCTCAAACTGAAAGCCATTTTCACAGTCTCATACAATCTTGATGACTATCGCAACTTTCGCTACATGGGTAAAGACTTGACGCTTTCGCTACAACCAAAATAAAAGTTTACCGTTCGTTATACTATCCATCCCAAAAGTTTATGTTTTGAATAAAATTTAAGCCCCCACAAAATGCAAAAGAGGAAAGTTACCTATAGCTATGCTATTTATGTACAAAAAAGTTGCGAAAGGATTTTCTGTAAAATGAGCCATATCCGCAGATATCGAAAAATATTATCGCGGATCTTAAGTGAGATTCTGGTATGATAAGACTAGGCGGACGTTTCATGCCGATTTGTAGGCCATAGGCCAGAAAATAACCAATTTAATAGATTCATGATAAGAGACATTAGCATGCTTGTGCCATTTTTGTATACATAGATATTGAATATTGATTTCAACTAAGAACAATAAAACCTTTAAAGCATAAAAATGTAAAAGTCCAAAAGGCGGCACCGAATGGCAGCTGGAGAAATGTAGAATATTCATTATAAAAGGGTTCCCTAATTCTTCACAGAAAAAAAAATCGTTTTACCGTTCATCATCATCCGCACAATAGATCACCGACATGCAGTGAAGAGTGCAGATGTTTTCATTATTCGTAACATACTCAAATGAATATATTTTTTCCAAGTAGCCTACTTTTGTACGATCGTCATTTAAAAAATGAACACTTTTTGGTGAAAATCAGACTCCGACCGATTGTTGACCCTTTGCAAATGCAAATGCAGGCACATGGGGAAAATGTTTACCATATTTCGTATTGATTGGTGAACTATTATATCATCTCATTTTTTCCATTTTTCCAGAAATTCGGAAAATCCATCAATACTTTGTTTCATAACGTATTGTAACCCTTATCGCTCTTATAAGTTTGATGATATGAGAAAATTTGCATCTGCCCGATTTTCGGGGACTACGGAACAAAAGGTACCAAAAATGTTCAATGTTACATCATATGGTTTGGTTCATGAATGATTTGGATTAATTTAAGGATAGATACCCATCAATTTTTCTCTGTACACGGCTCCCAATGAAACACGCACAATGTTGAATGTATTTTATCTGTATTTTATCTCAAGTACCCCTCGTTGTACAAATCTACATGCTCTACAGTAGCGTCTGAAGTGGTTCATGTCAAATTATACCTTAAGGTTATTCAGAACTGAACAAGTTTTTAGAGAAAAAGGATTAGGGACTAGTGACCTTTCCCTTCAGAGCTAAGTAATAAACTTAAAGCCATCACGACCACCTTGTCTTTTGTCGTGAAAAATGTGAAAGTGAGAGTGATTCCTTTGTTCACATAGGTTTGGTGGGTGGAACCCCTCTGTCCAAATTTGTACATAATGTTACGGTTCATATTAGATGGACAAATTCCATTAAAATATTTAGTTGATCATGATTTTTTTTTTTCAAATCCCAACATTTTCCAATATTTACGTTTTTAAGCTATTTTTTTCGTTTCTCAATAAAATGTATGTATTACGGGGCAATACGATCCTTTTTTAGAATCATTTGACATTGAAAATTCAAACGCTTATTCACAGTAAACAAGTTACGACTATAACGCGAAACTGTTTTAAAACGAAATTTCATAATATTATATCATTCATTCGTTTAAAAAATGTATACATTTCCACCACAAGAGACATTCTCTTTTGTTCTTTTGAATGCGAATGTTATGAGGTAATCAATTATGCTAGTCGTACATCGTTTTTCAACTGGAGACATTTTTATAATCTTTAATGTTTATAGATAAACCACAGTCGCATAATGCATGCATTGTTCCCAAACCTCTCAAACCAATTTTGGACTGGACAGGTCGAATCACTTCGTTACGCTCATAAACCCCTTTCGGTAAGCTACTTTTCATATTTCATTTTTATACCTTGTCAATACTGATTTCATTGCAATGCAATGGATTTACAACTTAGGTACATGCAGTTTTAATACTAGACTGGACACTACTTGTTGGAATATGAGAAGTATTTTACCCTACAGGTTCACTCTTTCTAAGAAGAAAGGATGCATGAGTTTATTGAGGGGTAAGGTTAAAAATAGCCATTCTCAAGGAGAAACGAACATTTCAAGGAAAATTAAATTTCTTGAATACTCCTGGCAATGTAAGCTTTGAAGTGAAGATTAGCTGAAATATTTTGCCTTGTAGTAGCTAAGTAGTTCTGTGTCTTCACTTTACATTTTTTTCTCAATATTATAGCTGACTGAGGACATGCATGCATGACTCACCAATACCGAGCCAATAAGGAAATTATGTATGGGCTCAAATGCACACCGACAGAGAATGAATGACGGTGACTGACTGTGACTACTAGGAAGATAATGAGCTTCTCATAAGACTTCAAACTAATATTTCGTTTTTTATGAGTGTTTTATCTTTATCATTGCTTAAAGGCATTTACTATAGGTTAAGTTTATAGGTAAAATAGGCTCTTTTCTACTTAAACAAGAGGTTGTTTACATACGAATAAACTGCTGACATATCTGAATGTATAAACTATAAACATTTCATCATCACTATTAACATTAGCATGACATGAGGTGTTTTACACTTTTTAAAGCGTGTATAAAGCATGGGATGATCTAATGATGTTGCAAACATAGTGAAATTTGTACTTAATTTTTGATTTTTCTAAACACGAAACACCTCTTGCGTGGATCATTGTGAGATAAAATAACGTAAAAAGTTTGCAGTGAGAAATTTCGGAGTTTACAGTGCGTAAAAGCTGCCGTATTTTATTCGTAGCTTCCGGAATATACTGATCTTGAATTAATAGGTATAATTTATCCCTTTTATGTACCTGAAATATAATTCAAATTCAATTTCATATCTCTCCAATACAATTTCAACTATAAACTAATTAGCTCTTTTTATGTACTTAAATTAAGTTTTACGCTTTGTAAGTTCCAAGTGGAAGATTCCCACATTTCTCTTTTTAGTAAAGAGCATCAGTTGTTATTAAACATAGAAAAGAACATCAAAACCTGCGACTAAAGCCCTACATGACATTATCATTACAACTAACAAGTTCATGAAATACAATACCAATGCAAAGAGCTCAAAAGTAACGAATCCTCTGAAAAAAGCTTGTACTCCGGAGATCCTCCAACCTACAAATTCAACCAAGCAAATGAAACATGAAAACAAACAGTGTATTTTCAAAATATGCTTGTTTAAAAAAAGCATTTTTTATACCTAATAGAGCAGGATGTCGACCTCAATTTAATACCAACAAGCAGAGGAAGCACTAATCTAATTATCTAATTTAGTCTTCAAAAACACAGTCATATGAAAGAGAGAGTACAAAATTTATACAAATTCTCAAACAAATTTTTCCATTTTATGGAACTCTTTTGTCAGGTTAATGTCATCCATTTGTGTCCTTGCTTGTTTACCTTTTGACAGAAATTACGTAGGCGAACATATTCACTAAACTTGAC
>Ga0181463_1000465_pt1 | contig 11480 bp, 9 predicted proteins | sample InSIn1gowninarea_FD_119071 | JGI IMG/M metagenome (GOLD analysis project Ga0181463, IMG submission 119071) | Clean room microbial communities from NASA Spacecraft Assembly Facility at Jet Propulsion Laboratory, Pasadena, California, USA -... ... | reverse complement strand
CCTGAGTTTTCCATAAATATACTTGTTGTATTCTATTGAGCTCCTCTTGAGGTAACGAATCTACCCCAACAGAAGTACCCTGAATTAAGAATCCTTCCAAATCTAGGTGTTCTCTTTCCAGTATCTCCTGTAGCTCAGTTTCCTCTAGTTCCATTTCACTCTAGGTCATTTCCTGGTCCATCTTTGGTTCTATGTCACTTAATATTTTCTCTATCTGCTTGTAATTTTCCTATGTTTGACCACAGTTTCCTTCTTTTTCCTTCTCTCATATACTACCTTTATTTGCTTGATTTTCTACTATTTTTTCTTCATCCTCTTCTAGAACTTGAAACTGGTTCCACGTAACCTGTTGTCCTTCATTTTGCTGTACTCTTTGCCATCTTTTGCCACTCTTTCCTTTATGGACTACCTTGTAAAAGCTGTTCGGATCTTTCATTGTATTAGGTTTGCTTTTATTCTATGTTTTGCCTAGAGGGAAATCTTTGAGAAGATGCCCATGTTCATGGAATCTATGACATCTAAATGGAATATGCTCATAGTCCACCGTTTGAACCCATTCTTCATCAAAAACTTCCAATATCACCTCATCCGAAAGAGCTCCTAATAGATCCATCTCAACACATATCCTAGCCAAGGAAGTGTATCTTCCCCTTCTAGTGGCTTCTGAAGCTTTGACAAACCTACCTGTTTTGTTGCCTATGGCTGCTAATGATTTAGGTTGCCAGTAATTAAGAGGTAGAGAATAGAGTCTTACCTAGACTAGGACTGAAATGAATGTTTCTCATTCCGAGACAAAGTTCATTTTCCATGGCCTCATATAGAGGCCTACTGCTGCATAGAAGTAGGGCCCTCCTTCAAACACTTTATCCTTGATGCTTGTGAACACACTGGTAAAGAATACGGAGGGAACCAAAAATAGGAGCAGGCTGAGTAGCGAAGGAGTGAAAATGATAAAATCTACTCTGGGCTTAGCACCCAGAAACCTCGGATAAAAGAGAGGCAGGAAAAAGTGGAATTAGCTATTGATGGAGTGTGGAAAGCTCATGATAGACTCAGGTAAGATGAAAGATCTGAATAGCTACTCCTTCACAAATATTTAATATTGAAGTTTATTTCTTGGAATACTAGAGAACTAGGAAGTAAAAGAAAACAGAGATTGGTTAGCAATATAATGAAACAGGTTGCTTCGGATATAATTTTTATCCAGGAAACAAAATGTTCCATTCAAAAATTAAGGCAACTACATAGCAAATGGCTCAGTAAGTTTGAATATCTAGAAGTTAAAGCAGATAATACAGCAGGAGGTATTCTCACTCTTTGGAACCCTCAAAAAATTGACATAATTGATGCAGAGGCTGCTAGGAATTATTATCAGTAGTGATTTAACCTATAGGGGACAAGAGAACCTATCTAGTCACAAATGTGTATGGCCATCAAAGAATAGAGGAGAAACTCAAGCTGACAGATTCCCTTAGGTATCTAAGGGAGAGACAGGCAGAAATACGTTGGATCTTGGGAGGAGATTTCAATATGATAAAATCTCTTTCTGAAAAAAAGGTGGAACCACAACACTAAGTAAAGATTCCTTAGCATTTCAAATCTTTACAGACAATATGAAATTAGTGGAGTGGAAACGAACAATGGCCTCTTCACTTGGAATAACAAGAGAGGAGGAGAGTCTTAGGTAGCATCCAAGCTGGACAGGTTCATTATCTCTGAGGATCTAATGCTATTAGATAAGGAAATTTTAGCAAGTGTTCTTCCAATTGGAGGCTCAAATCACTGGGCAATTGAAATGTAGATCTAGGGTATAGGTACCCCCCAGAACAGACCTTTCAGATTTGAGAATATTTGGCTTTCACACCCAAACTTCATTAGTAATATTGAAAAATGGTGGGTAGAAGATCTTTAGACCCAGGGAACTAGAATGTTCATGCTTCATAAAAGATTAAAGCACATAAAAATGAGGCTCAAAGAATGGAATAAGAAATATTTTGGAAATATTTTTGCAGAAAAGAAATCAGTTGAAAACAAAATGCAGAAAATCAACCAAGCTATGATCACAAAAGGTTTTGATAGAGACAAAAATAATCTAGTGGAGAAACATCATCAAGAATGGAAAAACTTGTGTAAACAAGAGGAGATATTTTGGAGACAAAAATCTAGAGTTCAATGGCTAAAAGAAGGAGAGTGTAACACAAGATTTTTACACAGAGCCACCATGGTGAACAGATCACACAACAAAATTGCCTTAATAAAAAAGGAGGATGGACAACTGCTACAATCCCATGAAGATATAGAAGTGGTGTTAGTTCAACACTTCCGAGAAATAGCCTAGGAAAGTAATCCAGAAAGAGAACATCACATCAAGGACTTAATAAAACATATACCTAAGCTGGTGTCTAGAGAGGACAACTACAACCTCAACAGACCAGTTACTGAAGAAGAGGTCAATGAAGTTATCAAAGAAATGTAGAATAGCAAAGCACCTGGCTCGGATGGCTTCAATGTAGATTTCTTTAAAGCTTGCTAGAATATTGTAAAAGAGGATATTTTGAATGTTGTTGAAGACTCCAGGATTAACAGAACCATCTTGAGAGCTCTTAACACCTCCTTCATTTTCTTGATCCCTAAACAGGAAAATGCTCAAACTCCAGACAGATACATACCAATAGCTCTTTGCAATGTGGTTTACAAGATAATATCCAAGGTTGTGGCCAACAGACTTAAACCTCTGCTTCCTTCTCTAATTTTGGGGGAACAATCAGGATATGTTGAAGGAAAACAAATTTTGGACAACATTATTCAATCTCATGAGGTGGTCCACTCATTAAACAGCACAAAGAGAGATGGTATGATTATGCAACTGGATATAGAAAAATCTTATGACAAAGTGAACTGGACCTATATCAGGAAAGTGCTAATGGTGTTTGGTTTTGATCACAACTGGATGAGATGGGTCATGGCCTTGGTTACCTCTTCCAACTTTTCAATATTAGTTAATGGCTCTCCTTATGATGTTTTTCTTCCTTCAAGAGGACTGAGGCAGGGAGATCCACTTTCCCCCTTCCTTTTCATACTCATGATGGAAGGTCTTGGTTGGTCTATCAAGCATGCCAGAGTTATGGGCAAAATTCAAGGTCTTCCACTAAAGGAGAATGGTCAGGTTTTGACACATCAACAATTTGTGGATGATACTATGTTACAAGGTATCCCCACAGTAAAAGAGGCTTGGGCGTACAAGCAAATTCTGAGTGATTTGCCATGGCTTCAGGTATGGAAGTTAACCTCTCCAAATCCAATTTTTTTTCTTTAATACTCATATTTCCATTCAGAGAAATATCTCCAGAATTCTTGGCTTCCAGAGGGATTCCCTCCCTTCAAAGTATTTAGGAGTTCCTCTCACGTTGAAACCCTTACAAAAGAGCATTTGGGAACTGTTTCTCAACAAAATGCAGGATAAAGTCAGTAATTGGATGATCAGATCCTAATCTGCTACGTAGACTTGTGTTGACGAAGGCGGTGCTCCAATCAATTCCAATTTTCATGCTATCAGCACTACCAGCCCCTAAAGGAGTTTTGCAGCAATTCTGGAACATCCAAAGAGATTTTCTCTGGAGCAGGGAGGAAGATAGAAAGAAGTGGGTCTTGGTCTCTTGGGAAGAGATCTGTAAACCCAAGAATCATGGGGGCCTTGGCTTAGATGACCAGGAGATCCTAAGTAAGGTTCTAGGGGTCAAACTATGGTGGAGGTGGGTTAAAAATCCCAAGGCCCAATGGGTAAGCATATGGAAAAAAAAATATGCTAGCTCCTAGAATCACACTGAACTCATAAGGATGTCTGGTAACATCAAAGGCTCTGCCATTTGGAATAAAGCCTGGGAAAACAAAGGTTTAGTTCAAGGAAACAGCTTCTGGGAAATCAGAGAAGGTGACCTTGCTCTTTTTTGGGAGGAAAAATGGCAACGAGAACCAAAACTGTTAACAGAGGATTTTTGGAATCTTAAACATGAGACTGACACCCAAGGTTTGACTAGAGTGAAATATTTTCAGGATGATACCCACAATAATGGAAAATGGAGGAAATGGAAGAATATAGAATGCAGGAATGATGGAATGCTAAATACAAAAGTAGAGGCTCTTGGAAAAATGTTGGAACAAAGGATGATCTTGGTGTCTGAAGGGCAGGAACAACTCAGATGGGGAAACAACACTAAAGGCATCTTTAATATTAAGGAAGCAAAAAGTGTTCTCCTTGAGCTGGATTCCCAGGCTCCGAAAAGAAACTGGCTAAACATTTGGAGACATAAAGGTTGGGTGAAAATCAAACTCTTCATGTGGTTGGTTCTTCAAAGTAAAATTTTGACTTGGGACAACATTAGAAAGAGAGGCATACTTGACCTTCCATATGCCAGCTCTATGAAGCCCAAGAGGAAACTATGGAACATCTTCTCAACAGCTGTAATTTCACTTCCAGACTATGGGAGGCTTTTGCCAACATCTATCAACAATCTGATAGGGACAAGGAGAGTCTTACTAACACCCTTAACAGATGGAGGAGAAATTTTTTGGATAACGAAGTTCTCAACCTTGCTTGGGCCCTCTTTCAAAGTTTTATTATTTGGAACATATGGAAGGAAAGGAATAAGAGAATCTTCAAAAATGAAAATAATCCCACTCATCATCTGTTTGATTAGATCTTAAAACAAATCAAGGAGACAGTCAGCTCAATGGTCAGGATTCTTCCCAAAAATCCTCCCACAAGAGTAGATTTGAGAACTCTCAAGTTGTTAGGATTGTAGGGGATCATCCCCCTTAGTCAGAACATAATAGTAAGAAATAGGGAGTCTGAAAAAGAATACTGGCAACCTCCTCCAAGAGGTTTTTTGAAATACAATATAGATGGAGCCTCTAAAGGAAACCCCAAAATAGTTGGCTTTGGGTGGGTTCTATAGGATGAAGCAGGTAACATCCTCTCTCTCTTCCATTGTCATTTAGGAAGAGCCACCAATAATATGGCAGAATTAATGGCCATGGAGCAATGCTTAGATTTGTTGAAGCAGGAAAACTACCACAACGTGATCATTAATGATGACTCTAAGTTAGTTATTAACTCGGTTAAAAAGATCAATTACGATTTAGAGCCAGAGAAAGTCTCTCAGCACTGGAAGTTAATTTGAGTTTTTCAGTGTATCGAGGGTCACCTTCAGGGGCTTCTCTCAGTCAGGTTCAATCATGTGCACAGAAATGCTAACAAATTGGTGGATTTCGTAGCCAACCAAGGAGTTAGGTGCAAGGAAGGCAAAATTGTGATAGGGTGGCAAGCAATGCGTCATGACAATCTGAAAACTCCTTATCACAATCTAGCGGAAGAGGACAAAAAAGTATTTCAGGATAAAACTAAAAAGGAAAGGTCGCAATGAGCCATTCTTGACGAGATCCCCTAATTCTGGTCATACATGTTAGTGGAAGGCAAATTAATGTTGGCTTTAGCAGCACTGATAATTCCAACTTCAGGATTTAGCAGCTTTGGACAGGTAGATGGCTTTGTTCCATAGAGTTCTGCGAAAATCCAAGTTATAGACACATCAATCATGTCAAGGAGGAGTGGAAAGGCGGGCTCAACATCTCAGAGGTAATCAAAGGGGCTTGGGAGTATAATGGAAGCAACTTTTCTTATAGTTTCATCATACGGAAGGAAAAACTGCTTCCTAAGTAGTTTCCTGGAGATCGCACCACTCTCAAGCATAAGGTGGTTTCTGTCTTTTGGAAGCGATACCACACACCTGACGGCACGTGGAGGAGGAAGATGGATGTAAACCGCCCTCATCACATGGTAAAGATTGGGCATATCTGTGGTATGATAACATTCCTATCCATTGGATGCCAAGGCGCTAATCAATAGTTAGATTTCATCGGGCTATTTGGTAGGGGAGGAACATTAATGTTAAGTTTTGGCGGATTGGTATTCTGACTTTTGGGGCCAAGCGATGTGTTTTGGACCATTGGATGTGGAAGCAGAGTTCAACAATCTAGATTGTTCGAGTAGTTGTGTGGGGTCGGGGAGTTGAGGTTTTCTTATCTTTACGAAGTGATTTTCTCTTCCATAGTTGGGTCTAGTAGTGACGGGGTAGTCACGGTTTCTTGGTTGGTTTAGGGGGTCTCAGTTTCAAGTTGGGGGCCTTGCCTCTGGCAGTGTGCAACCTTGTTCTTGGTCCACTTGGTCTGGTGGACAACTGTAGTTTTTGTAAATTATTTTTTGATTAATAGATTTGGAAGGGACGTCTCTTCCCTTAGCAAAGAAAATAAAGTCATTGAGATTCAAAATATCAACATACATAAGAATTCAACCATTCTTTATAAATTCATACAAGAAATCAACATCCCTCTTTCACACAAGAATTTCCACATTCCTCATTAACAACATAAGCATGCAACTGATACAATAAATTTACACATAACATTTAAACATAAGAATCTCAAGTAAATACTTATCTTATGTAGCAACGGAACCTAGCAACTGAGAGAAAGACTTCAACACTCCACCCAACCATAGACAAGTTGTAGCTAATGTTTTCTCTTAGATGTTATCCCCAAGTTGGATCCCAAAGCTTGAAGATGAATGATTTTAGAGAAACAACTTAAATTATCAACTGATAAAAGGCATCCCAAGGCTACAACACGTTCGCCCACCAACCATACCAAAAATCACACCAAATATAGGGAACATCTTCATTTACACTTGATAGACATCAACATAGGAAACAACCAATCATATTCGTTGGAACGTGGTGTCTGGAGACTACACCACATTCACCCACCAACGATTCAAGTACATTGGTATACAATTAGCATAAGAATAAGGATTGTAACATAGAGTGTTAAACTAACTTTCAGGAGAAGAAATTCCACTTTAATATGGGAAGATTCATCGACTGGATAAACTACCATGAGAGTACAGAGATCACATTTTCCAAGCACTTCCTTAGTGAGTCAAGGACCAGTTTTTGAGCCCCAAGGAAACATTTGGTGTTTCATCAACCCTAAAAAATACCAAGTGCCTTTGTCTCTTGGCCAATATCTTCATCAATTCACAATATTCTTAGTGGGTTCCTCAGCCTTAGGAAAACCATAGTATCTGATATTCACCCAACAAACCGTCTCAAGTTCGTCAATTGGATATCAATGAAGTGTTCTCCTTTGAATAATATTTTTACAGCTAATACTGTCAATCTCTCAATGCTTTTTTTCTTCCACTTAGCTCTCTTGAGTGAATGATTCCTATTTCTTTTTCATAGACCTATCCCCATCTCCACTTCTCATAATGGTTCTAAATGACTGAGGATATTTTATCCTCATTCCTTCAACATGCAAAAATGTCTCCTCCTTCGCGGTATATGTGGGCCCCCCATTTTCTTGGACAACACAACCCATCTTTTCCTTTAATTTTTGTCCTTTTATTTGATTGTAGTTGTTAACGAACAAAAACATTGACATATCCTTGTTTCCTACTAAATTAATTACACAGTCAAATCCATTAAACACAACAACCAACTTCCCTAAATATCATCTAAAATAACCAAGTTTCTCAAGAAATATCCTTCCTTAAGAAATCTCCCTCCCCAAGCTTCTAAAATTCATGTCCCTCTCTCTTGACCAGTTTGTTGTGGCTAAATAGTTACAAGGAATATTTACAATGTTTAGACGAGGGAATTTTCAAAATGGGTATTTCACAGATCCCATCCCCATAGAGGAACACCATCTTCAATGTTTGATATCCAAACACATTTATAACAATGCTTTAACCCCAACACAAATAATAGTGAGCTTTATATACACAACTTTGTACAACTATATATATGCATTTTCTTAACCAACAAACTAAATTGGATATGTCACCTGCATTTGATCAACCATCTCCTATGTGGCAACCTCAGGCCCAAAGTGCCTCCACTGCACCTTTACTTGCTCAATAACTTGATTATAGAGCCCAATTTTCCTTTGATATAAGATGCATAGAGGTTTTGGTTGGAACTCTCCTTCTTGTTCCACCTGTAGAACAAACCAATTAATCACATGGTTAATATCTTTTATATACTTTTGAAGTAAAGAAACATGAAAAAAATCATGAATTTTTACTATAGTATGTAAGGCAAATCTATATGCCATTGACCCCACTCTCTCTAAAATCTAATATAGAACACAAAATTATGGTGACAACTTGGAACAAGACCCAATTTTTAGGGAATTCCTCTTGCGTTTAACTCATAGGTAGACATGCTCTTCCACTCTGAATTCTTTATAAACTCTATGCTAGTTTTTATATATTTTATGTCTACCTTGATCCACTTTTAAATTCTTAATAATGCTTACTATTTCTTGTTCCATGTCAGGTCCAACATGAACCCTGTTTAGTGGATTACTCTAGATGATGGGATTATTACATTTTCTCCCATAGAGAGCCTCAAATGGTCTCATCTTCAATGATTCCTAATACCCATTGTTTTAGGAAAAAACCACCATTGGAAGGTATTCTTCCCACTTGGTTGGTACATTACATAAATTTTTAGCATATCTTGAATGATTCTATTTGTCCTCTTTGTTTTCCCACCAGTCTGTGGGTGATATTTTGTGCTAAAGGCTAAATCTATCCCTAGACCAACAAATATTTCTTTAGAAAAATTAGAAGTGAATTTCACATCTCTATTCAAGATAATTCTCTTAGGTACTCCATGCAATATTACAACCTCCTTCATGAAAAACTTGGAAATGTCACTAGTTGGATAAGTTGATTTAACAACTACAAAGTGAGAAATCTTGCTCAACTTGTCCACCACAAAAATGATGGAATCATGTTTCTTGGTCGTTCATGACAATATTTTGATAAAATCCATTGAGATTACTTCCCACTTTCATTCTGGAATAGGGATAGGCTGTAATAAACCAACTGGGTGGTTGCACTCAACCTTTACTTGTTTTTTATTTTGACTAGAAGAATCGGTAACACACCGACTCTCATACTCACATGATATGAAGTCAATCCTCGATGGCTACCACTATAACCTCCAGGTCTAACTGCACCTCCCCTAAGAATATTTCATGAGTAAGATGAGACTTGAACCTATGACCTACGCAATGGTACTAATGCCTTAGCATTAAGTTTGTTGGCCAACAAGCTACACCCTTGGCAGCTCTCAACCTTTACTTCTTCGCACTCAATACATTTTGAAATGAAATCAACCACCTCCTTTTTCAAATTGGGCCAGCAATAAAATTTCTTAATGGATGTTAATGCATTTTGGTACTTTGGGTGGCCCGAATAAGGATTTGCATGAAATTATTTCAATGCGATCCTTTTCAATCCATTTTTATTTGGCACATAAATTTTGTTCTTAAATATGATCAATCCATCCTTTGTGAGATGAACACTTTTGTCTTTCTCACCTTCGGGATCTTTTTATAAATTTTCCTTTAACTGCTAGTACTATTCATTTTTCTATGAAAGACTTTTAATTCTTTTCATAAGAACAGTTCTATATGTACTAATGGTTGTTATATGAGCTAATTGAACTTGTCTACTGAGTGTATCGACAACTCGGTTCTCATTCCCTTTAATGTATTTTATTTTGAAATTGAACTCACTGACTAAGGCTAGCCATCAAGCTTGCATGGAATTCAATTTTAGTTAGTAAAACAAGTATTTCAAACCTTTGTGGTTAATCATTAATAAAAATCATCTTCCCAAGAGATAATGTATCCACATTTTTCAAGCGTGAACAATTACAACAAGCTCCAAATAATGAGTCAAATTGTTCTACTCATGCTCATTTAATTGTTGAGATTGAAAGAAAACATTCTGCCTTTCTTGCATGAGAACACCAACCAACCCTTCTTTACACACATCTGTGCACACCATGAATCCTTTTTCCGAATCAACAATTCAAATAACTAGTGCATGGGTGAGTAAATACTTGAGACACTCAAATCCAGTAGCGCACTCAACTATCTAGGGATATTTCTTTCCCTTTCTCTACAATGTTGTGATTAGGTAACCAATCTTAGTAGAAATTTATAATAAATCTCTTATAGTAACTTTCTAGACCCATAAATATTATTTAGTGTTGGCCATTACATAATGTCTTTAATATTTTCTATATGAATAAGTACTCCCTCCTTTGAGATAATGTGTCCCAAATAATGGATTTGTGATTGGAAGAACTTGCATTCACTGATATTTCCTCTCTCAACAATTGTAACACCACAAATAAGTGCTTCTTATGCTCCTCCTTGGTATTTGAGTATACCAATACATCATCAACAAATATTACAACAAACTTATCGAAATAAGGATGCAATACATGGTTCATTAGGAGCATAAATGTAGCATGTGCATTAGTCATACTAAAAGGTACTACCATAAATTAATAATGGAAATGTCTAATTAAAAAAACTATCTTATGTATGTATTCATCCTTTATACACAGCTTGTGATAGCTATATCTCAAATTGATTTTTGAGAACATTGTTGCTCCCCGAAATTGATTGAATAAGTTTTGAATTCACAGTAATGGATATATGTTCTTTACGGTAGCTTTATTCAACTTCCTGTTATATATAATGTTGGCTTAAGGGGATTGGACCTAGGTTCAAAGTGTATTGTGCACCAACAAAACCCTCAACCACTTGCCCTTTCCGCAATGACTTGCACGCAGATTACAGTCTCACTCGAAGCAGTGATGGGAGGTTGCAGAACTAGGTTTTTGCAGCCAGAGGGAAAAGCATGTTGTGGCATCCATGTGTTTACTTATGTTTTATACTTATCTATAACTTCGAATACATAAAAGACTTCACGTTGATGATTTACTTCACAGATTTGTACTTATTTCATAAACATATCAGAAAATACTGTAACATATATTATTTCTCATAATCCAGTAGAAAGAATGCATAACAATATGTATAAACACAGATAATGAACACAGATACACAAGATTTTTCCAAACTTATTCTTCTTTATTAAGATAGACCTTCAATACATACAACTTCTTTGTGTTGTGCACCTAGCTGCAGGTGGTTTGCGCACTCAACTGGAGAGTCTTCAAGGTCTCCGCACACTCAATTGTGGAGCCTTCCCTTAAGGCCCAAAATACAGGCTAAAGACAAAAGATATAACTAATTCATCAACATCAGATGTGACTTATTCTACCTTCTCGACAAAGTATAACATCTCCTTATATAGACTCCATTACTACAAAACTATGGTCCACATGCTATGGATCCGTGGTGGCTTGATGGGGCTTGACCCAAGTTCGAAGTTAATTAGGAAAACAAATCCCTACACTACTGGCCCTTTCGGCATCAGCTTGCGGTGTGTGGTCTGAAGTCTCACCCGAAGCAGTATGGGGGGGATGCTGGAACCAAGTTTCTGCACCCTTGAGATGTCTGAGGTGTCGATTTAGTCCAACTGTGTTCATTATCTG
>Ga0181463_1000464_pt1 | contig 11482 bp, 6 predicted proteins | sample InSIn1gowninarea_FD_119071 | JGI IMG/M metagenome (GOLD analysis project Ga0181463, IMG submission 119071) | Clean room microbial communities from NASA Spacecraft Assembly Facility at Jet Propulsion Laboratory, Pasadena, California, USA -... ... | reverse complement strand
TATTTCTTTTGCTATTGAGGGTGTGAATTCATAGTGGTCCTTTGAGAAATTTGGTGATTTTGTGAAGATACGGGCCAGGATGGCAGGTCCTGCGCTTCCATGTATGACAAACAATCCCCAAGGAAGTTGACAGGAAGAAAACGGTAATCTGGCGTAGCAGCAGGCCTACCCTTAGGATCCCATTAGAGACTAAGATCAGTATCGTTTCCGTCTGCGAAATTGAAGATGAAGGAAGGAAAACGGTGAAGATGACACGAACAACCATTGTTACCAAATGAAGCAGTACTGTCAAGAAGGGTGAAGGACGACGCCGGGTCGAGGTCACCAGTAGAAGCCTTTGAATATCGATGAGGAGTTTGATAAGATGAAGAATGACATCAACCTGATGCTGGTGAAGCTTTCAGTGTTGAAGGAGATGCGTGCCAATAAGAGGGCTGAGAAGGATGGGAGCATGTCACGAGTTACCCGACGTCAATAATGGGTATAAGAAGCCACATAATATGGTTAATCCTGAAATTGTCTACGAGGACTGAAGCACCATAGTTGAAGCAAAGCGTGTACACAATGTTAAAATTTCACGCCAGCTGAAGATGAAACCGCTTTGGAGAAATGTGATCCAGAGGCTTATAGAGCCACCACCACAACCGCCATCATTGTCAAATCCGCTGAGTAAGTTTCCAAAAAGGAAACCGAAGCAGCCGTCACTTTCAATTCCAATTATTGGATGAAGACAGCAGCTGCCGCAGAAAAGTGAAGTAGTAGCAGATATCGTGAGCAGTTTGCTGGCTTTGTTAGGGAATCCGTTTGGGGAATCGGTCAACTTCTGCACATCTGTTTTGCCACTCAACAAGTGATTGTGGATTTTGACCCAAAACATGGACCATCTGGAGAAGGTGCCACAGGGGGTTCCAAGATGTCATTTTGGTGCACTGATGATCGTTCCAGACAATTCTGATGCGGTAATGGAGAGGGTGGAACTTAGGTACGGAAGAACGGAATATGTTGTTCAGGCACTGGTGGAAATAGCAAGGAAGACTCTTAAAGACGCCAAGTGATACGAAGTTGTCAACCAATTTGGACTATGCAGGTGTTATCAACAATCTGATGACAACTATAAGAACATTGAATGTTACAATCTTTCTAAAGAATCCCCACCAAATGCAAAAACTGATGAAGTAGCTACCTGATGGATTAAGCTGCAATGTGGAAGAGTATGGAACTGTTGCTATACACTGGTCAACTTTACTGAATGGATTGACAATTGCTCAGGCAGCCCGAAAAGTGAGTATCGCCATATTCAATGTTAGGAACCGAAAAGAAGAAGCTGTCAATGGTGCAAACAAGGAAGCTGTCTCATCAACATCCTCCGATTGCTGCTGTTTGCAATAAGGATTATCACTCCACTGTTACCCATGAATCATTTCATTAGATTAATGGGAATTTATTAAATCAATTTGATGGGGAGGAATCACAGTGTTAGGAACGTGGAAATGCAAAGTGGAAGAATGTTCCAAGAGTCATCACAAATTGTTCCATGGCCAGATTTCAGTCCAAGGATCAAAGTTGATGGAGGATTTTCAGGCCAAATCAATGCCTCCATGAACCGGACCGAGAAGTCGAACCGTCCCGAGAATATTTAGTCACCTTGCATGAAATTAGATAAAACTTTAGCAAAGACCATGGCAGTCAAGCTCTCGTTGACGAAAGATCCGCGGTCGCGTTAGCGACACGGTTGCTGAATCGCTTGATTTATAGGATTGTAGTATTCACAGCCTTACATGGTTCTTCCGGCGTAATCAGTTCAAGCAATCTTTCAGTTTGATCTTTAATTAGTTTTATCTCACATTTTCACATTCTCACATTCACATAAGTAAGACTAAATGCAAACCGACTTCCCAGGAGGAACGTTAGACCCACAAATTTGACCCGATTCAACCAACGGAGAGGTTTTTGTCAATTAATGGCAGCTCTGTAGGAACTTAGGGCACCTTTGTGGGAACTTGGGGCACTTCTGTGGGAACTTAAGGCAACTCTGTTGGAAATTCGGGCACCTCTGTGGGAACTTAGGGCACCTCTGTGGGAACTTAGGGCACCTCTGTGGGAACTTGGGGCACTTCTGTGGGAACTTGGGGCACTTCTGTGGGAACTTGGGGCACTTCTGTGGGAACTTAAGGCACCTATGTGAGAACTTTGGGCACCTCTGTGGAACTTAGGGCACCTCTGTGGAACTTAGGGCACCTCTGTGGCAACTTCGGGCACCTCTGTGGCAATTTCAGGCACCTCTGTGGGAACTTAGGGCACCTCTGTGGCAACATGGGGGTTCTCTTTGGCCATGAGCCACCATGTTACCTTAGCCCTCCTAACCCCAAGGGTTAAGTAATCAACTTGTTGTTCCTGTACAAAAGCTAGTTCACGTTGACAGCCATACGTAAAATACGTAGACATAAAACACATAAACAAGCCTACTTCTGACTTTGTCAACCCTCCTGACCCTAAGTGGTTCGCCCCCGGTGCTGAAATTCAGAAGGAATTTTCACCTTTGACCCAAGGAGTCTTTATGCTAAGTTTGAAGATAATCAATTGAATCAGTTAAGTTGTTGCTTAATTAAATTAAAAGAAACACTGATAAACAATTGAGTACGAAGTACGACGAATCTCTTCATCTTCTTAAAGGTTTGGGGTTCCTTTTTGATTTGCTATTGGCTTTTGCCATGCATTCATGCTTCCAATTTATAACGCTTGTTTGCCGAACAAAAAGAGCTCGGAGGAACAGACTTCCAGCATGTTTCGATGAGATCGAAGATTCACCGCGTTACTTAGTAATTTTACGTGTTAAAACCAAGCACATTAAAACTTTTGTAATTAGTTAACTAGGCGTTACAGCAAGACGATTTTACATAATTCGGATTCACCATAAAACAAGGATTTTTTTCATGCATAGATTTATGATTAATTTTACTGGGAACATTGTTTTATCTGCGCTCGAAAATAGAGGAGAAAAATTGTCCTGCTAATGCTTTTAAATGCAAAAATGGTAGTTTTTAAGGAGCCATATTTAGTAAACAAAGCGTTACAGCAGGCTGATTTTACATTTTTTAGAAAGAAGAAGGTTTGATTAACCTAAATCAATCAATTAATTTGATAGATTTTACTGGGAACATATATAAATATGCCGTTGAAAAAGTTGGTATGGACATGCTTTGTTGGGTAATAGCCTTTGACCCGTCATAACTTCCTTCAGAATGGTCCGATCGAACTGAAATCTTCACCATAATGCATATCTCGATTCGCTAAACAAAACTAGAAGGAAAAAGAATTTTTTGAATTTTGGCCCAAAAATGGCCCTTATAATAACCCCTCTTTTTTTGTTTAACTGGTACATGAAATCTCAATGAACTTTAAATTGTCTTATCTTAAATATGACTCAATTTAGCAATACATCTTTCGTTGATCTTCCAATATGTAAGTATGATAGTCCTGTAAAAAGACTACGGGAGATTAATAACATTTTGAGAGCTGGGAACGAAAAATCATGTGTATCCTTGATAGTTCCTTGGGCCGCCTACTTTTTTGGATGTCACGTCAACCCCATTTCAAAGTTTATGTCAACAAACAGAGCAATTTCTATTGGTAATGTTTTTATGTTTAATGTTCTGTATTTTTTTAAAAAATTATTAAGGTTTGATATGATTGGTAAATTAATTAATTTAATTATTTTTAACAGGGGTAACCAACGTTCCATTTGATCCACTTCATTTCGAAATAAATGGGAAAAAAGCAATTTCTGCAGGTGGCATAACTGGGGCGTTAGACGGAGTTTGTGGTAATTTCTATTCCATAATATTCTTGCATGGTTTGCACCCTAGCCAAATTTATTTTTTGGTTAATTTTCAGGAATCGTTGTGTTGTTGATGAGTTATGGTCAATACATTAGTGTGTCGGCTACCACGGAAAAGGCTTTAATGAAAAGGGATGAGATCAAATTATTTGGTGAATACATGATGGACGAAATAAAAATACTGCTTTCAATGGCGAATATGGTCACACAAGAACCAACTAGCAATAACAGTTCAACACAATTTACACAAATTTAATACATGAAAAAAAAATCATAGATTTTTTAAATTTGGCAACTCGTGGATATGGAAAATAGAAAATAAAATTAATATAAATTATTTGTACCAACATTACGTACCATTTTAGCGACACAACTCTTTTTGCGGTTATCAAATCATTAGATAAAAATTAATAAATTTAAGATTTGGTCCAGCACTGAATTATAAATAAAATTCATAAATTGAATTACTTAGAATATTTTAGACATGATGCCTCATATTACATCCTTTCATTATATACGTTCATTCGAATTAAATTTAAGTCGTATGAATTGCATAGAATCATAAAACGTGCTTGTCAACGTATACTTTAGGTTACGTCGTGTATTCATTCATTCATAGAGATAGAAACTTAAAATAGAGGCGACAAGTTCACTCGTTACTACTATTGAGATAAAGTACACTTCCATTTGAATAACATGGGAAAATTCCCTGCTGGCTCTTTACGCCATGCTGAGACCTCTACAGCCCAAATGTGCTTTCGGCCTAATATGACCCTGATGACAACCTAGATCAAAATTTTTCTGCCAACTCCTCAAATTTGCCCACCCACGTAACATGCGGCCCCGGCATGGCCCTGCTGGCCTAAAATTTCTGTAACTTACATTTACATGAACCTAGCTACTACGTTGAGGCATTTGGGCCAAAATGTTCCTACTGCTTGTAATGACATGGATTCTATTAGAAAATACAGACGTTGATAATAAGTATTGAAAGAGTGAGGAACGCACGAGTCACCGATGAATTTTTAGTGGAAAAGTTTATTTACAAGTCAATGTGTACAACTTACATGTTTAATGTTCCAAATATAGGATCGTTCTGACTGGATTCAATACTCTATTCTGCCTTCTTGCGTAAACCTCATGTATGGCTAAACTAAACTTTACCAACATCTCTGAGTAACATGACGCGTATCATCCCACAACTCTTAAATTTCCATACTGGCCCTATTTGTCCGTTCTGAACATAATATACTTTATGTGAACAATTATTAGAGTTCTGTTTAGAGAACTGTATTGCGGATGCACGCGTTTGTCTGTTATCCCGTACGTATGTCCGTACGTGCGTAGTCCTTTATGCGGCGAAACCATGGGAATTTTTGAAATCTGACTTCGAAAATGGGTTTTTGGGGTCAAGGGAATGCGACGATGCGCTTGACGTTTTCCCCTATACCCTACCCCCTAGAGCAGGCATGGAAAATCTACCATGGCCGAAAAGTTTACTGGGACCCATGGCCCAAATTTTTTGACGCAAACTCCAAACTCATATTTCCTTGGGCAAACTCAAATTTCCTGTGAAAATATAATAAATCTTATGTGCTAAATTCTAAAATTGTGTATTTTCCATTTAATACCAAAATCATTAAAGCTTAATCTAATGTTGCATAGTTAATATTTTAATTATTTTCTTATATTAAAAAATATTCAGGGACGTATTTTCAGATAGTTTTAGTATTTTTTCGTGTTAGAAGAAATTTGGTTTCGAATGTATTACAATTTGCATCCGAATATGTTACAAATTTTAATGCAATACATAACTATTTGTTTCTAAATATATTGCAAATTATTTCCGGACACATATCTAGTCGTTTTGTAGTACTCAGTTGAAATTTTTTTCGGAATACATCATAATTCTTTTTGGAACATACTGCACTTCAATTCGCAATGTATGAAATTTCGATTTAGAATATATAACAATTCTTTTTAGAATATATTTTGATTTGTTTCAATTCACGATACAATTCAGAGTATTCAGAGTACCGTAGGGCCTGGGATAACCCAGCTTAACTTCCAAACGGTTTTAATTTGAAATTCCTTTTCCGGTAACGAAAACCTTAGGTCAACTTATTACAATTGCAGTATAAAAATTACCCCTAGGAGAATCCCTTTACGTTAACTTCTAAACCTTTAGGAATTTTCGAATTCTGCTTGCGGTAATAGAGACCTTAGGTCAATATATTAAAAATATAGCATAAAATTTACCACCAGGGGGCGCTCCTCAGGGGAACATAATTTATAACTTGTAAACCGTCAAGAATTTTGGAATTGTTTTTTTTTTGCAATGTGGACCTATAGTACCAACGTAGTGATTCGCATGGTTTAAACCAAATTTTCTTTAGTTTAAATAAGAAAACTCTAATTCAACCGTTACAATGGTTTATTTAATGATTTTGGTAGAACATGTGTTAGATTCGAAGCTGATTGCTTCAGAAGTCTTCCATTACAAATTCATAAACAAAATTAAGACACGTGGAGATAAGTGCAAAAGCACACCCGATTGTTATTTCACACGTGGAGATAACACTGTGGCCATAATCTGTATTCAGTATTTATTGTAATGTACTCAAATGTATTGGTTGGCTTGTTTGTCAAAATTTGGAAATTTTAGGAAATTTTAGGAAATTTTAGGAAATCGTGTATTGTCCCATTTTACTATGTATTACTCTCTCTCATGTTACCCCAAACCTTGTTCTGGCTTATGGCTCCCTTCTAATTCAAGTGGGTGGCATTCTCCTAGCACACACAACACACACATCCACCAAGCTACCTTCTTCAACTCTACACTATCATCGTCGGCAGCAGCAGAACTAACTTCACTTCTTATCTACCAGTAGACCTGATCGGAACCTTCTTTATCCGGCAGCAGAGATCAACCTTCAGTTGAGCTCTGCCTAGTTTTATTCCAAGAAATATACCTTTTTCTCAACTTGTAAAGTATAGTTTTATTTGAAGTTATATAAAGTTAATTGAACAAATCTCTACATCTGAGTCTACCTCCATTCATTATTTCATCCCCAAGCCCCAGGTCGCATCACCCATTCTTCACCCCAATTCATATTACATTTAAGCCGAGTTCCACCTCAACATCCCAACCTTCTTTCCACCGCGACATTTGGTGGAGATGCTCCAAGATTTCCACCTCACACAGAGCGAGTGTTAAGTAATTTCAACTGGTAGTGGTAAAGTAGAGAACAATATTTTTATGTATATTTTATTTTTTCCAGCTAATTTTACTTGGGGTCGTAAAGTTAAAAGTGATAAAATCCCTAAATCGCCTACCTACGCTGCCAAATTTTTTTTTGTTTTAACAAATCCCCACCTGTTTAAAAGTAGTGTATTTTTTTAACAAGTCCCCACCCAGATGTTACAACTATCCATTTTATTTTATTTTAATCGAGTTTGGACTACCCATGATCAAGTTAGATTTATTTTAATAAGCAATATTTAATCTCACCCCATTTAATATTCCCAATAAAACATTCGTGTTGTTTTTATTTTCAAAACGAAAAATCGGCAGAGTGGTAAGAATTGTCCTAAATATAAAGTTGTGTTGAAACAAATTACTCATTATTAATTTTTGTACCCTACAGCCTTTTCGTAGCATCACATTGTCATGGCTCAGCAAGAAGGAAACGTCGAACTCAGAGGAAACCCGGAAGACAACGGAGGAAATAACATCAACGCTGGAGTCAATCAGAACAACATAGGAGAAAACGACGGTCAAGGTAACGATATATTACAACAAAATATGGCAGATCCTTTACCCCACCTCCCTGTTCTTCATAACCTCCCCAATGCCCTAAAGCTCATTCGTAAATACGATGGTCGTAGTAACGTTAAAGAGTGGATTTCTAAATTTGAGACTGATCTTTTATCTTTTGGCATTCCCTACAAGTACGCTTGTCTTTCTTTAGATAGATTTTTTGTAGAAGACGCCAGTAATTGGTGGTCAAGTGTGTGTCATAGTTACGACTTTGATCCCTCTAAAAACGAAGATTTATTCAAACAAACTTGGGAATTGGTCGTCAGAGACCTGAAAGCATTTTTTGACCACTCAGCCCTCAAAGAAATTCATAAGATAAAAAACAAGTCCATCACTTTCAAAGTGGGAGACGACCCACAGCAGTACGTTACTCAAAAATTAGCTACTCTCAAAGAAATCGATCAGCATATGGCTGAAGATAGAAAGCTAGACCAATTACTTAAAGGGCTCCCTTCCCAAATTAGATTACAATTTTCCTCCCAAGAATTAACTTCAGTCAGCCAATTTTTAAATAGACTGAGGAAGTACTCTCAGATTTTAATGGAAAGTCAGAACACTAAATCTCCCTCGTCTCAAAGTAATAGTAGGGCATTCCTTACTCCTTCCTCCACCCATGCTACCACCTCGCTTGATGCTTTGCATGCTCTTCAACAACCACAACAACCTTCTATTACTTGTTACGCTTGTAATCAAGTAGGACACATTCAAAGGGACTGTCCCCGATTCAACAGCTTTTTACAACAAACCTCTCGCTATCCCAACACCCAACTCCCCCAACCATCCCGGTACTTTTATAACAATTTTTATCGCCCCAGACCCCGATACTACCAAGCCCCCCAAAATTTTAATAATTATAACTCTCGTTTTCGGCAATCACGTACATACACCCCAATTAACCGACAAGCATTTACACCTCACGAAGCTCCACGTAACAGTCCCCCAAAAAATCAAGCTTTGCAACAAATAAGTGACGGTGATGTACCCCAATCCCAAAATATCCCAGCTTCGGAAAACTAGAGAGGCTACAAGTGCGGGCTTGTAGCAACTCAGAAAAATCTTTTGTAAATTTCTTTCCATTTCATTTAAATTATTTTTATCCTCCTTCGAGTTTACTTGTACAGATGCATAGGTTAACAGAAATACTTTAAAAAATATTTCTCAGTTGTCGTCTAAGACAAAGGCTAATTTAAATAAATCTCTTGAGTCCCTACCTAACGAACCCCAAAAGCTAATACAATCAGTACCCGATGCACTAAACTCTACTCTTCTTCCCCCAATTCCAATGTGCACTATGAATCATGCAAACTATGCATGCTCAGAAGCAGCCACGTGTGCTACTGTCCCATATACAGAAATTAACGGTCGTCTTTTCCCTGTCTATTTTAAGAACTCTAAACATAAAAGAATTACTCTTGATTGGCCTGTACAAATTTCCTCACTTTGCTTCCCTGCTCTTGTTGACACTGGCGCCACGATAAGCGCAATGAACCCTGATTTATTGCACCAAATCCCCAAATCTCTCTATCGTGTTTCCAGAATAGAACCTTTTTCAATAAATCTTTCTGTCGAAGACAACCAGCAATATGTTATAGAAGAACAAATAGAGGTCATTATCAAAGTCGATGACCATGAATTTCTTTGGTTGTTTTATCTTGTCCCCTCCCTTTCAAATGATTTAGTTCTAGGCATGGACTGGCTTTCAGCCATGCATGTAAATATTTCTTGTAACCCACCTCAAATTCATGTAACAAAAAACATTGCGAGTGATGTACCCATCACACAACCCAACTCCACAACCACTTCTTTTTCTTCGGATCCCAAAGTAGTTTATACAGATGAGCCTTTTGACTCTAACTGTGATGATGATGAGACCCATTTAAATTATTCAATTTATTCAGACTATGGTTCTAGTCATTTTGTTCCCCCACACAATGTCAGTGTCACAAATTCTTCTCATTCTTCTAAATCCTCTTTTTCCAAAAATCTTTGTTCTCTTTTCATGCGAAAAAAGACAGCTATCCCTCCTCACTCAATGACCCAAATCACTTTACGTACTAACAAGAAAATAAGTGGAGATGTAGTTCTTTTCCCCTCTAAATCCACCGAGTCTCTTAAACAAATAGCAGTTGGTTCTAGTATCGTTCAAATAAAACGCGGCAAAGCAAAAACTTTTGTTCTTAACCCAACCCACCGCCCTATTCAACTACGCCAAAATTTAATTGTTGGCTTTTGTTCAAAATTAAATGAAGACGATATTTTATGCAATGTAGATGAGGTAGTGGAATGCAACAAAACAGAAAAACTTTGTTCCCTTAAAGAAACCAACTCTGATTTATTCCAACAACTCTGTTCTCATTTTAAATTCGGTGAAAATCTTACCCCTGAGCAAAAAAGCTCCCTTATTCAGATCATTTCAAAATACAAAAATATTTTTTCTTTCCCTGAAAACCCCCAACTTGGAAACTGTCCTTTAGTAAAACATGAGATTGATACTGGTGATGCACGTCCTGTTAAGCAAAGACCTTATCGTGTTTCATTTCATGAAAGAAATATAATTAATCAAGAAGTTGATAAAATGCTTTCGAAAGATTTAATAGAACCTTCTACTTCCCCTTGGTCGTCCCCAGTCGTTTTAGTCAAAAAGCCCAATGGTGGTATACGCTTTTGCGTAGATTACCGGAAATTAAATCAAGTCACTAAAAAAGATTCTTACCCCCTCCCCCGTATTGATGATACCCTAGATCAGTTACGTGGTGCAAAATATTTCTCTACTCTCGACCGCGATCAAGCCTATTACCAAGTTTCTATGCACCCAAATAGCAAAGAAAAAACTTCTTTCATTACCCCCGATGGTCTTTATCAATTTAAAGTACTCCCTTTTGGTCTCTCAAATAGCCCCTCTACTTTTCAACGTTTAATTGATAGTATACTAGGCCGCCTTAAGTGGTCTATTGCGCTGGTTTACATGGATGATATCGTTTGTTTTTCTCGCGACTTCGAATCGCATTTGCAAAATTTAGATGTAATTTTTTCTGCTCTTTCTAAAGCAAATTTAAAGCTCCAAGCTACAAAATGTTCTTTCGGTTTTTCAAAATTACGGTACCTAGGCCATATTATTTCTGAGAAAGGTATAGAAGTAGACCCCGAAAAAATTAACGCAGTCAAAAAATTCCCTACTCCCAAACGTGTTAAAGACATACAATCTTTCGTTGCCTTATGTGGATACTACCGCCGCTTTATCCCTAATTTTGCTCAAGTTGCTCGCCCCCTTACTTTACTCACATGTAAAGATACTCCCTTTAAATGGACAGAAAATGCCCAAAAAGCTTTTGATATGTTAAAAGAACTCCTTTCTTCTACAATCGTTTTGGGTTACCCAGATGAATTTTCCCCCACTGAAATACACTGCGATGGCTCAGGCCTTGGCCTTGGAGTAACATTGGTAATGATTCAGATTGGAGAAGAACGTGTAATAGCGTATGCTTCTCGTGCCCTTAAGCCCCATGAAAAAAACTATGCGTCCACAGACCTTGAGTGTTTAGCTGTTCTCTTTGGAATTCAAAAATTCCGTCCCTATCTCTATGGTAGACACTTTAAAGTGATCACCGACCACAAAGCCCTCACTGATCTAATAAACTTCAAAGACCCCCACGGGCGCGCTGCACGCATGTCTATGGCACTCCAACCATACGATTTTGAAATTGTGCATAAGAGTGGCAGAAAGCACGCTGATGCTGATGCCTTAAGCAGAAATATTGCCCCAGAACCCCCCAAAGACCCCGAGATTTATTCCAAGACCGCAGACCAATTTGATAATCTCTGTT
>Ga0181463_1000461_pt1 | contig 11499 bp, 4 predicted proteins | sample InSIn1gowninarea_FD_119071 | JGI IMG/M metagenome (GOLD analysis project Ga0181463, IMG submission 119071) | Clean room microbial communities from NASA Spacecraft Assembly Facility at Jet Propulsion Laboratory, Pasadena, California, USA -... ... | reverse complement strand
TTGTTGAGTTCACCTTATTCTTTGAAGTATTTGGGCAAAAGCACTGAATGGTAAAAGACAGAGTGGCGAAATTAATAGAGGGAAAAAGCCAATAATTGGGTGATACACGAGTGATCATTTGTAAGGCAGAAATTCAATAGAATTAGGATGTCAGACAAAGAGGGTTCTAATTCAAACAGTCAGCCATTTAAGTTGATGGGAATATGGGTAATATTAAGATGTTAATTCCACCGTTTAAGGGAAGGAGTGACCTGGAGGCTTATTTAGAGTGGAAGAAGAAGGTGGAGTTAATATTTGATTGCCATAATTATTCGGAGGAGAAGAAGGTGAAAATTGCAGTTCTTGAGTTTGTTGACTACGCTATAACTTGGTGGGATCAAGTGATTACATCAAGGAGGAGGAACCGGGAGCGAGCAGTTAGTACTTGGGATGAGTTGAAAACTATCATGAGGAAGCGGTTCGTACCTAATCACTATTACATGGAGTTGCACCAAAAATTGCAAGGTTTATATCAGAGGCCAAAGAGTGTGGAAGACTACCATAAGGAGATGGAAATTTTGATGATTAGGGCGAATGTGGAAGAAGATCGGGAAGCCACCATAGCTCGTTTCTTAAATGGGTTGAACAGAGACATTGCTAATATTGTGGAGTTGTAGCATTATGTGGAAATTGAAGACATGTTGCATGTGGCCATGAAGGTGGAGAAACGGTTGAAGGGGAAGGGGACAGCTAGGCAACCATTGGGTGCTTCGGGGTCCATTTTGAAAATCGATGTGGGATAACAAAGGTGATGGAGCTGTTGCAAAAGGAATGACTGAACTACCAAAGGGAAAAGATGATGGAGCTAGCAGAACAACTTCTAAAACAGAGCCACAACCAGCTAGAACTCGGGACATCAAGTGCTTCAGATGCTTGGCAACTTGACACATCGCTTCTCAATGTCCAAATAAAAGAATGATATAGTACGCAATGGAGAGGTGGTGAGTGAAAATGAGGATGATTATGAAGGCATGCCGGCTTTGGAGGAGGTTAGTGAAGGAAATGACACTGAATTTGCTGTGGCGAGTTACTAGTCACGAGGCGAGCTCTCAACACTCAAATCTAAACTGTTGGAAATTTCCCGGTAATAACAATATTCTTTTTTTCAGATTATTTTTCGATTTTTTTTACCTCGAGAATTTAACTACAAATCTAGCAAAACAAATGAAATTTAATTTGGACTTGTAATTAGTTCGAAAAATAATTTTGACTATTTTTTTGTAATTTTCTGGATCAAAACTCAAGAAATAAGATGGCCCCGAAAAACTCGAAGAACAATGGAAAAAAAAGAAAAACAAGAAACAAAAGATATAACCTGATTATTTTGGAGGCTTGCTCTGATACCAATTGATGAGAGCCACATAGCAATGAACACTACGCAACCTACAACGAGATTGAAGATCCCAAGAAAGCCCAAAGAATAATCTCTGTTTTGAGTTTGAACCAATAATTAATGAACCAAGCAACCAAACAAAAATAAATTTTGAATAACCTCTTGATTACACAACACGTGATCCGCACTCGGTGTTGAATATTCACGAAAATATGTTTTGGATTTAAATCACCGTAAATGCACTGTTCGTTGACAAGTAATAAAGTGAAAATCCTATAATTTCGAGTATCGTTTCCACGAGAATTGATTTAACTTAATTTTTATTATCGCGACCTTTACCAAATCTATTAAATTTGAGATAAGTTTTTCAATTTCTATGATTAAACTAAAACAAGCATGCAAATTAAACTAAAATTACGACTTAAATGCAAAAATGACGTTTCAATGCAAAAAAAATTGAATGAAATTAATGTATGAAAAAGCGCACTAGGAACCCGAATCACCAAGCAAAGTTCCCTTTTAACTCATATTTCACAATTTGATAACACGATAAATTGGTTGAAGAATCAATATTTCTAACTTATCCAACAATCTCTTTCGAGTAGAATTGAACCTATTCTAGCATACCATTTGACTTTATTTCTATGATAATTGCAATATACAAGAATGCATGACGTTTTGTAAATATTTAGAGATTCACGTAAAGTATAGCGGTATATTTCTATCCCTATGAACCCTAAGATGATTTATATCTTGTTGAGTTTATTTCCCTTCTTTCGAATGCATAAAATAAACCACCCAAACTCACACAATTATCGTGCACTATAATTTTGGAGGCAAGAAAGTGTATATAAATCATTCAACATCCATCAAACGTATTTAAATATCAAATTGTAAAATAGAAATTAAAAGATCACAATGCGAGATTCATTATTCACCTAGTACATAATTAATCTAGCCTAGTATGGTGGGAAGAAGAAAATCAAAAAAATAAATAAATAATGATATCACCAATTCAATTCTTGAATTGGATCTTCGTGTTCTTGGAGTTGATCTTCGCGTTCGTGCCTTTTTTCTTCTCTCAAAAGTCTTTTTTTCCTCTTTTCTTCATGTATTCTACTGTTATATATTTGTAAGAGTTGAAAATTGGTTGAAAATTACGTCCAATTTGGTTTCCAAAAGAGTTCCAATCGAATAAGGAATGTTTCATTCACACACAGATTTTTTGTCTCTACATAGTAGTCAATACTGGCCATAACTTCCTCTCCCAATATTCGATTGGTGAGATTCAAAGTGTATTGGAAAGCTGGATCAAAGGGCTAAAATGTTTCTAGAAATACCATTTTTTCAATTCGGACGTTTATAGTGCCAAAAAATGGGTATCAATATTCGGCTAAAAATCTGGAATATAACTTGTGCGATTGGACATTGATTGTGATAATATTTTGATCATCTTCCATTCATTTTTGAGTTCTAATTCCATTCAATTGTCTCCTATCAATCTTCAAAGTATCATCTTGTGGTTCGAATCAACTATTGAATTTGCAATTTGCTACTCAAACTTTGGACGATGCTTCATATTAGCCCTTTTTCGTTTGTTTTCCCTAATTTCCACAATATTCATCATTATTGTCCTGCAAAACACAAATTACATCGAATTAAGTTATATTCCACATATTTATTAACCAATCCATGTTTGGGCCTACAATAAGTGTATAAAAATGCACTTATCAACTCTCCCAAATTTGAACTATTGTTTGTCCTCAAACAACTATAACTTAATTCCACATAAAACATGATTAGACAACCTGCCGTATCTTAGGATTGGAATTTAGTACTAAACAAAATGAACAACTACAATAGTGCATAATCAAATTAATTTCCACATGTTATATGCATAACTTGACGTGTATGTGTGTGAAAACTCATGCCAACATTTTAAGATCATGATTGGCTCACCACCCGACCCAGAGTAGTCAAATATTTTCTTACTTCGCTCGAGAGAAGTATAGGCCTCCAAACTTATTCTTTTCACTCTATTTTACCGAGGTACATTTTAAGTTGAAATTATTCAATTCTATTCCTTACGGTCTCTCAGTTTAGATAGATCGTACTATCACAAGTTAACACTTTAATAAGTAGAGATTCTCCTATTTTTTATTTCTTCAATCTTTGAGATTAAACTGAGCTAGTTGCCTCGCATTAGAGATATAGTCTTATCAACCGAGTGTCTGAGGCTAATAAATGCATTTCATACACAAGAGTATATATATAATTCATCAATAGATAGATACCATTTTTTTTTCTTTAATATATCATCTTTCATTTGTTTTCTATATAATCCCTGTAGCGAGCTTTTGGCCGATAACTCCCAAGTCAGATGACCGTAGGGCACCAGGTTTTAAATCCTTACATGCTTAATCGCTCGAGTTATACATGCTCGAATAGATATCTTTGTTTATTCAATGATTAGTGCAATGCCCTTTTTCTTTTAGATACCCAGTTTCTAAAATTACACCCTAACTTGGAACTTTCACTTTGTTTTCCCTCTCATTGGTTTTAGAAAATCTACACATAACATCATGCATGGAACTCCTACTCATCTCGATGCTCCCTTGCAACAGTTTAATCACATCTAAATTATTCTAAAAATTGGTCATGATTTAGCACAAAAGAGGTTATTCGAGTTTATTCACTATGTTCAACTATTTCTAAGTAATGAACCAAATCATCAACTCAATATGTAAACATAAGTATTGTGCACTAAAAAGGTCACTTTTAGCATTCTCAAGCTTTGATTAATCTAATAATGCACTATTTTCATCATTCACAGTTCATACCTAGTCCAGTATTCACATCATGGTCGGCAAAGTTATCAAACCCACACAATCACACAAAATTCTAAATTAATGCTAGAAAATAAACGACTAAACTAAAAGTAACTAATGAAAAATAATTTTTTTTAATCACACAACACAATCACACAAAAACTGCAATAACATGATGAATGAAATATTCCCACCCCCAAACTTATACAGAACATTGTCCTCAATGTTCAAAGAATAACAAAATGCCAACTTAACAACATATAAAGCTAAGGAAAATTTCACAAAAGATAAAGAACAATGGGCTAAGGGTACTTCCATGATCACTGTAGATGTGAATTTGAAGATGATGAAGTAAAAGAAGTATGTACCATGCATAGACTCCTTGTGTCCTGTAAAGGTGATGAATATCCAATATTATTAAAAATCATAAAAAACTCGAAAAAAAGAAATTCATAATCTAATGCATAATGCGAAATAAACAAAAAGGAAGAATTGTTGTGTTGCCTCCCAAGCAGCGCTAAGTCTATAGTCTATAGCCAGACTTTACTTCGGTAAGTTCATGGTGGTTCAAGTTGAAGGATTTCACAATTGTACGCTTTGCCATTTCTAGCTTTGTATCCCCTTTTAGCTCTCCGAATTTTGAATTATCCGTTTTCATGTCTACCAAGAAGTCCTGCTAATTTTTGTTTCCTATTCTAGTAATTTTGTTGAAGGGATAGTTCGTCTTCATCTATACACTGATATTCGTCGAGGACTGATAGTTGTTTGGAATGATTATATAATTTAAAAATCTCTTGCTCCTCATCTACCCATAAGATTAGCTTACACTTTTTCATATCAATTAAAGCTCTCCCTATTACCAAGAATGGTTTCCCCAAGATTATTGGAATGTCTCTGTGTTTTTCTATGTCCGGAATAAGAAAAACCGCTGGAAAGATAAATTTTCCTACTTTAATCAGTATATCTTCTATAATCCATCTGGGGTGGGTAAATGATCTATCGGCCAGTTGCAGAGTCACAGTTGTTGCTTTAGCCTCTCCCAAATCGAGTTTCCTGAAAATAGACAGTGGCATCAAATTAATACTAGCACAAGTATCACATAAAGCATGAAAAGTACCAGTTTGTCCGGTAAGGTAAAACTCCCTGGGTCCTTGAGTTTGGGAGGTAATTTCTCCTCTGTCAGCGCTACAGTTTCGTATTGTGGAAGCTTTGTCTTCTTCGATATCATATCCTTCAAGAATTTTCCATAGCTTGGAATTTGTCTTATTGCATCAATGAATGGAATATTAATGTGGAGTTTCCGTAACACGTACAAATTCTTCTCAAACCGGTGGTCTCGCTATTGTTTCTTCAACCTTTGTGGGAATGGAATAGGAGGCTCGTAAGGATTGATAGGAACGGTTGCCTTAACCCTTGGTGTATCTAAACTCTATTTAGTAGATGCCTCTATTTTTTGTACTGTCTGTTCCACTTGCTCCTCATCTGAAGAAGGTACTATTTCCTTACTCACAGCAAATCTCTTGACATGAATTTCTAGCAGCTGCATTCCACTCCTGGTGGTGATTGCATTCACAGATGGCCTCGTCAAACGATTCGAATTCATTCTGACTGAATATTGATATTTCGTGCCTCAATCTAGCAACCTTAGCCAGTGAAAAGAACTTCGTACAGAATTTGTAAGCCAGATTGTTCCAAGTAGTGATATTTACCACAGGAAGTGAATCTAGCCACTCAAGTGCTTTATCTCGTAGAGTGTGTGGAATAGCCTCGAACTGATAGCATCTTCAGATATTCCTTGTTACCTAAACTGTTGACACATATCTAAGAATCGAGATACATGAGTATGTGGATTCTCGTTGGTCATCCCGTAGAATTGATGTCCGTTTTGGAATAGTTGGATGACATTCGCCTTCAGCTGAAAGTTTGGCTGTTCGAATGAGGGGTAGACAATGTTGGATTAACTTTGAGCGATGAATGGTGACAAGAAATCCCCAAGAAGAGCATTCCCATCATATTGTGCCTCCGCATTGGCTAGAGCTGAAGGGTTTATTCTCGGTTCCAAAAGTTGATCAGCCATTTGTAGTTGTTCTTGATCTTTCTGTTGTGCTGCTCTCGCTATCCTCTATCTTCGATGAAAAGTCCATTCAATCTCCAAATCAGTTCGAAGTAATTCACCGTCAACTAATCTTTGCATGCAAGACTTGAAGAAGTGAAAAATAGTAGCACTTAGCTCAGCCTAAGTGAATAAACTTAATAGAAAATAAAATGTAAACTAAAATAAATAAAAATAAGTTCAAATTAGTCTCTAAATAATAAAAATCAAATTAAAACTCAAGTCCCGACAACGACGCCAAAAACTTGTTCACGAAAATATGTTTCGGATTTAAATCACCGCAAATGCACTGTTCGTTGACAAGTAATAAAGTGAAAATCCTAGAATTTTGAGTATCATTCCCACGAGGATTGATTTAACTTGATTTTTATTATCACGACCTTAATCGAATCTATTAAATTTGAGATGAGTTTTTCAGTTTCTATGATTAAACTAAAATTAGCATGCAAATTAAACTAAAATTATGGCTTAAATGCAAAAATGACATTTCAATACAAAAAATTTGAATGAAATTAATGTATGAAAAAGCACACTAGGATCCCGAATCACCAAGTAAAGTTCCCTTTTAACCCATATTTTACAATTTGATAACACGATGAATTGATTGAAGAATCAATGTTTCTGACTTATCCAACAATTTCTTTCGAGTAGAATTGAACATATTCTAGCATACCATTTGACTATATTTCTATGACAAATGCAATATACAAGAATACATGATATTTTGTAAACACTTAGAGATTCACATAAAGTATAGGGGTATATTTCTATCCCTATGAACCCTAAAATAATTTATACCTCGTTGAGCATATTTTCCTTTTTTCGAATGCGTAAAATAAACCACCCAAACTCACACAATTATCGTGTACTATAATTGTGGAGGCAAGAAAGTGTATATAAATCATTCAACATCGATCAAACGTGTTTAAATAACAAATTGCAAAATAAAAATTAAAAGATCACAATGAGAGGTTCATCGTTCACCTAGTACATCATTAATCTAACCTAGCATGGTGGGAAGAAGAAAATCAGAAAAATAAATAAAGAACGACATCACCAATTCGATTCTTGAATTGGATCTTCGTGTTCTTGGAGTTGATCTTCACGTTCTTTCCTTTTTTGTTCTCTCAAAAGTCTTTTTTTCCTATTTCCTTCATGTATTCTACTATTATATATTTGTAGGAGTCGAAAATTGGTTAAAAATCACGTCCAATTTAGTTTCTAAAAGAGTTCCAATCGAATAAGGAATGTTTCATTCGCGAGCGAATTTTTTGTCTTTGCGAAGCAGTCAGTAGTTTGGCCATAACTTTCTCTTCTGATATTCGATTGGTGAGATTTAAATTGAATTGAAAATCTGGATCAAAGGGCTAAAACATTTTTAGGAATACAATTTTTCCAATTCGGACGCTTACAGTGCCAAAAATGGGTATTAATATTTGGCTAAAAATATGGAATATAACTTGTGCGATTGGACATTGATTGTGATAATATTTTGATCATATTCCATTCCTTTTTGAGTTCTAGTCCCATCCAATTGTCTCCTATCAATCTTCAAAATATCATCTTGTGGTCCGAATCAACTTTTGAATTTGCAATTTGGTACTCAAACTTTGGACGTTGCTTCATATTAGCCCTTTTTCGTTTGTTTTTCCTAATTTCCGCCATATTCATCATTATTGTCCTGCAAACATAAATTATATCGAATTAAGTTATATTCTACATATTTATTAAAATTATCCATGTTTGGGCCTACAATAAGTGTGTAAAAATGCACTTATCATTGAACGCCACAAGAATCCTCTTGATAAGTTCAGAATGTTCTAAGAAGAATAATGTTGAAAAGCACAATAGCCTCTCGAGTATATCTCAATATTAAATTTGTCAAAAAAGTTTATACATTGAATAATGAAGTCCTATTTATATTAATGGCCAAAAAACTAGTAAAAACGTAATTAGATTACAAAATATTGTAAAATTGGAAAGAAAATAGAACTTTAGTCTAACAAGAAAATTAGCGAAAAAATTAAAGTTCTCGCCAAATTGTTCTTGTCATGTTTCTGTGCAATCGTAAGCCCAAAAGTATCATGCGCTTATGTAAACTTATGTAGAATTTTGTGCCATTTCCGGAATGTATTCATGGGCAAAAATCAGATAACCTAGCTGAAAGTTATGCCCGTTTTCATCCATGCTGCTTGAATCGAATTGATCCATTTGGTTTCTTCTTCTGAACCTAACATGAAACTTGTTCATTGACTTGTTAACTTTGAAACTTCATCCACCATAGCTTGATTAAGAAATCACATTGCCTCTTTCACTCGCTTTTCCCTTGAACATGTCATCGGGTCTCCTTCGATAATCAACGGATTCCGTCCCGGGCTCGACTCCTAGATCATATCAATATATATAACCAAACTCAATAATCAGCATAATTACTCTTCTTTTTCAGAGAGAGAAGTCAATCTTTTGTAGTCACCAAAGCATCAACAGTTTCAGGAGACAATGAAGCATGAAAATCATCAATTACTCTTTCTCCTACACTAAATGCAGCCTCAAACGCAACAGTAGTTGCTGGAATAACTAATATGTCACGGGCAATTTTTTCAATAGTAGGGAATTTAGCACTATTAACCTTCCATCAATTCAAAAGTTTAAAATTTTTTGTTCTTGGAAATAATGGCTCATTCAAGTACTTCTCTAACTCTGATTTTTTTAGAAAAACATAGCAAATTAGAAGATTGATTTGACCAAGAATTAAACCCACTCAACTGGTCCTCTAGAAAAGCCCCATTTGCATGATCACTACTAGTGTCAAGTTCTTGACTTACTTCCACTTGAGATTGAGATCATCATACTCATTAAAAAGGTAAAATATTTCCTTACGAACTCTTTCAACATATGTAAAAGTATCAACACCATAGAGCTTATCATAATAATATTCAACCAAATCCATATTAAATCTTGGATAAAAAACAATAGCAACTGCTAATACCAAACGGCACTCATCCTAATATTTAACATACTTCAGTATCATTGGGCCAGCCACCATATACAAAAATCTATGCTCACTACTTTTCCACTTAGATAAATGTAGTTGAATATTACAAATATCAGGAAAAAATACATTTGATGTGGAAAAATGAGAACCAGAAAAATGATCTGTTGCATCATTAAATATTCTCAAGCAATCACATAGAACTTTGGCAATTTTCCAATCTTCATCACTTAGATAGAGTTTATAATTACGATCCTTTTTGTACGAAGCGCCAAAGCACCTCTTTCATCTCTATTGCACTTTCAATCATCTAAAAAATAGATTCTGCATGGTAGAACAATCCATCTTCACCTTCTTCTTATCTTTCAACTTAAGTCGATTTTTTTGCATGAGTAAATTTATGTGCTGCATATGGAGACATTTTCAAATTCTTCACAGTTTATCTAACATTACGAGTAAACTCTCCAATTACTTTTAACCCATCTTACACAATCAAATTAAGAATATGACCACTACAACACACATGAAATAGCTCACCTTCCAAATGTATTGCATACTCGTCACAAAGCCAACTTTTCAAGCTTCTTACCATCGCATTATTGACAACCACCATGGTGAGCAATTTTTGTCCTGATTTCAATCCAAAATCATATCAGTGATGTATATGAAAAGTGTTTTTGCATCATGAGGATATTCAATACATCTATAACCAATTATTTTTTGTTCGATTCCCAATCTTCATCAATAAAATGAGATGTCAAGCATATATAACCTATATCTTGATGATCAGATGTCCAAAGATTAGTAGTTAGAGTGATTCTACCCGGAAGTTTCTCCAAGTGGTTGTGAAACTTCTCATTCTCACTTTTGTAAACTTCAAATACATTAGACCTCACCGTATTTTGTGACACAAGCTTAAACATTGGTTGCAAACCATTACAAAAGATCTCAAAATATTCATGTTCAACCATATTAAAAGGATAATTATGCACAATAACCATCTTAGCAAAATCCATCCTACTTTCCAATTGGACAAACTTATGATTTTTAACTATGGCAGCAGTTTCTAAAAAACTTTTGGAAATGGATAGCATTTGTTGACCAATGTCCTCACCACCTTTCCCATTACACTTTTCCAAGTGATTCTTTAAGTGGCTAGTTCCTTTACCACTCGCCCCTACAAATTCTTTACGACAATGCTTGCGTTGTGCAATCTCATTTCCTTTTGGTCCTTCAAATTTTACAAAATCATTCCATACTTTGATGTCAATTTTTGTCACTTAGGAGAAGGTGGAGGTGAAACTTCAACTTTTATAACATTCCAAGCATCATCATTTTTTCTCCGCTTATGTGCCAGCCTTGTCGGCCATTATACGTATCCGGAAAGTCCTAAAATCAAGAATGAAATAAGAAAATTGGGAATGAATGCAAGAAGTTACTAATTCAAGATTTGACAAAATCTATTATTCTCATTCAGTAATGAATAATTGGTATATAGAGGTAGTAAAAGAGTTACAGAACATGTAAGGAAAAAATCGAAGAATGATGTTATTTGCATGTCCCTATCACAAATCTAGTTGACATTGATTCATAGTCCAATATATGAAAACATATCATAACTTCATTTGATAATAAAGAATAGAATCTGTTTATCACAAAGACCATTGATGAGCACCAATTAACAGCATAGCAGTTAGCACTACTCAAGTTGAAAATATCTGTTTTGTCAAAATGGAGTGATCACAAATAATTAAAAAAAATAGAAATTTAGTCTTACACTGAAATATAATTGTTAAACAGTTTGTACCAATAATAAAATGTATAGAAATATTTTATTTTTCAAATATGGTAAAACATGGAAAATGCATATTTTATGACTTTTCCATTTATCAAGGCAGTTAATAATAATAATAAAAAGAACAGAAAAAATTATCAAGGCAGCTAGCAAGAAAATCTATATTTAACCACATAATTTCTAAATTTAGATGCAGCATTGTGAGTTTTATAATATTACAAGTAGTCAAAGTGAAATAGTTAATAATAACGTAATTAAATAATCACAGAATATGAAAAAACTAAATACAATATTTAAAATAAGCAATACACAGCAAAACTCTCTTTAATATGCGTTTTATGTAAGCATAAATCCCAATAACAGGTATATGAAGAAATGATGTAAACTACAATTTTTTTA
>Ga0181463_1000454_pt1 | contig 11545 bp, 7 predicted proteins | sample InSIn1gowninarea_FD_119071 | JGI IMG/M metagenome (GOLD analysis project Ga0181463, IMG submission 119071) | Clean room microbial communities from NASA Spacecraft Assembly Facility at Jet Propulsion Laboratory, Pasadena, California, USA -... ... | reverse complement strand
ACCCCCTTATTTTATTAGTAGAACCCACTTATTATATTGTTGTACCCATGTAATGCCCATATTGTTACTATTACACCCCATAGAAGCCCACTATTGTTATTATTGTGCCCTTACATTATTATTGTTAGGTAGGCTCTCATTATGTTATGAGCCCTTAGACTCCTATATATAGAAAGGAGGTCTTTTCATTTGTATCATCCAAGAATTGTTAATTTCTGTAATGTAAAGGAGGTTGCCCCCTCGAAGAGGCTGAATTCTAAGGCGTTGATCTATCTTTTCTATCTTTTCTTGAGCTGGGTTCATAACACATTCTACCTATGAACTTGTTTATGGGAAGGAAGTCCTGCTCCCCATTGAATTCCAAGTCAGGACTTTCAAGATGGCAGTTCAGTTGGGGATGGATCTATTAGAAGCCCAAAAACACAGGTTGGAGCAGCTGAATGAGCTAGATGAGATTAGACAAGAAGCAATTTTAAGAACTGATCTAATTCAACATCAAAGAGCAAAGTGGCATGACAGATACATCAAAGAGAAAAAGTTTCAAGAGGGAGATTGGGCGCTACTGTTAGATTCCAAGTTTAAAGACTTGAAAGGTAAATTTCAGACTCATTGGCTTGGGCCATATGAGATTGACAAAGTCTTTAGCAATGGAGCGGTAAGAATCAAGACCATTGATGAATTTCAAACTCCTCTCATTGTGAATGGCCACCGATTGAAAATTTATCATAAGCCACTCTCAAAAGAGGAATTTGCCAAAATGTTTCAGGAGAATTCTGCAATAAGGCTGATGGAGAAGAATTCTTCTTCCCCATCAGCCTAACCTTTGTTTCTTTCAGTTAAAAATAAAAAATAAAAAAATTGTATAAGCCTGAAAACCAATCATAGATTGGCGGTCTTATACAGAAAATGTAGAGCAAAAATCAGGGACACTTGACACTCTATATTTCCCAAAAAAAAATCTCTCCTCTCCTTCCTTTTCCATCTTCACTCCAACTCATTTGCCATTTTACTCCATCTCCATCTCATTCACATTTTTATTTCACTTCACTCCGCTTCACTTTCACTCCATTCCACTCATTTCATTTTCATTTCATCAATAAAAGTCCCTTTCAAGACTATTTTCACTCAGTTAGTTCTTTTCTAACTATCTTTGTTAAGTTAAGTGGGTGCTGTCCTAGTTTCTGCAACTGGAAGAAGTTTCCGCAGTTGGAAGCAGTTTCCACAGCCAGAAGCAGTTTCCGCAGCCAGAAACGATTTCCGCAGCTACCACCACTCTGTTTTCAAATTCACAGTCAAAATGTTAGTGCAAAATCATGAAAATGCAGGTGTAATTGAGCATATGAAGACATGGAGCATCTCCAAGACATCAAGGAAGAAGAACAATTGGTTAAAAGCTATGAGCAAGAAATGACAAAGTTTCCAAAGGTATGAGCAATTTTTTTTATCAAATAACAATTCAAGTCATGATTACGCATAGTTATCAAACCATAAAAAGTTCTACTATGTGAAATGATTTGATACGATAGCTCCATTACCCACTCCTATTCCACGTTATTACTCCACACACCATGCATTCATTTCTTAAACGATCTCATGATTGATTTCGGGTTTAAACTCAAGATTGACTGCACTTTCATTTATCACCCGTACTCATGAGACGTGACCTATCCTGTTACGGTTCCTCTTAACCACATTTTCCGCAGCCGTCCATTGAAACGTGTAACATTTCGTACACAGCCATCCGATTCAAAAATCTCGACGTTACTCCATTCGCTTACCACTCCATTAAGACCATACTCCTCACATGCATCCGCATTTTATTTTATGAACTCATTTACGGCTGCTTACCCTCTGTTCCGCCTGTAATCGCGAAGCATTCCCGTTACCTGCTCTCCATTATCGATTGCAGCCACTACATTTTATCCTAAACCCTGTAGCCAAGCCATTTTTCCTCTGAACCCTCACACGCAAAAGAATTCTCAGTTGAAATTCAAAACAGAGGATGGGAAAATTACTAAGGGCAGAGCCAGAAGTACCGAAATATTTGGAAGGTTACCCTCAAGCCAAAGATTTGCTGAAGAAAGCCAGATGGTTACGCTTCATCCAAAAGTTTAAAGGCCATAATAAAGAGGTAACCAAAGCTTTTGCACGGTCTTTCGATGGCCAAACGGTGGAGATTGGAGACTTGAAGCTCACGGTCACTGAAACCACAGTAGCAGCTGCCACAGGTTTATGCCAGGAAGGTGAGCGATGGTTCAAAAATAAAGGCGTGGATGAACAGACATGGAGAATTATGCTACGAAACCCAAGTATGGATACCACCATGTTTACAAGAGGAATTTTGTTCATGCACTAAATGAGGAATGGGCCAGTCTGCTGTTAGTTATCCAAAAATTTATCACTTGTGAAGGACACTTTGGTTCAATGTATATGTACCATGCTAGACTGATGATGAATTTCTTAGAAGGTCAAACTCTTAATTTGCCTCATTTCTTACTGCTTAGTTTGAAAAAGATGAGTATTATAGTCCAAAAACACATAGGCAATATAGAACCTCATCTATATCATCATGGACTTACAAAAATTCTCATTGAGGACCAACTAAAGAAAAATAAAGATACTTGGGAGCAATTATTAATGAGAAACTACTTCCAAGAGCCATCTGAGGCCTCTGGAAGTAGTCCACCAAAGATACCAAGAAAAAGTAGGAGAAAAGAAAAGAGTACCATAATCCAAGACTCCCCTACTACAGAAACTCAAGAAGTTGGCCGAAAAGAAGAAGAGAACAGAATTAAAGACAAGAAACAGAGAAAAGAGAAAGGCAAAAGGACCATCCAAGAAGTCTACCAATCACCTAAGCCATCCATAGAGGAGGATTATCAAACACTGTCAGAGAGATTAGTACATCTTCAAGAACAGGCTGTTATAGCAAAGAAAAAGGAAAAAGGGAAACAAAGTATACAAGAAAAGAGTACTACTCCACCATACTTAAGGAGAAGCACCAAGCTAAGAGGAAAGGGGAGTAGAACCCAAATAAAACGGCCCCACTTTATTGACTTAGGTGAAGAGACACCTGAGAAATCTCCAGCTGGCCGTAGTCCACCTCGTCCTCAGCCAAGCATTGAAACAAGTCCTCCACATGATGAAAGCCCTTCTCGGCCAGAGATAGAGAGCAGTCCTCCTCCTCCACAAGATTTTGAATTTAGTCCAAGAAAGACACCTGAGGTAGATCCCAATCAACAGGAGGTATATAACTACATGGAATCTTTAGAAAAATCAGCTGCAGGTCCGAGTACCACTCTACCACTAGATGCACAAGTTCAGTCCTTAAAGCAAGAGGTATTTGAATTAGAGGTCCTAAACATGCATATCAAGCAAGAAAATGAAGCACTCAAGAAGCAGAGCAAAGTAGATAAAATTATTCATGATAACACTATGCTTCATTTAGGACTATGGCAAAAGAAAAACAAGAAACTGAAGAAAAAGTGCAAAAAGTTGAGCAGAGCATTGATCAATCTCAAATTCAAATGTCTAATAAGGAAACCCAGGATGATGCTAGCACTAAAGAAGAAGAAAAGAGGGCTAGATGTCTTAGCAGAAGCCTCATAACATATGGATTAGAGGGGAATGACTAAATTTTGGTTGCATGAGGACATGCAACACGTTCACAGTGGGGGTATGTTGAGTCCCAAACCTGCACCTTCCTATACACCCTCTCAACCTTCTTTTTCCATTTACTTCATCCACCAAGCTGTTAAATCATTGCATAGTAGTCTAAAAAGAGCTTATGAAATGGTTTCCTAACTATGTTTATGACTGTTGTTTGATTTAGATTTTTGTTCAGGCAGCTGCGGAAACTTGTCAGTTTCCACAGCCAGCACAGGTTTCCGCAGCCATTTTGTTAAAGGCTATGCTACAAGTGTCCCATAGAGAAACCGGCCACATGGGCAAGCTACAAGTGACATGTACATGGAACGTGTCCCCTCAGTTCATCCAAATCACTCATGAATGGTCATGGTCAACGAGGGTCAAAGGAAAGGCCAAACAAGGAATTTTGTGGTGGCACGTCTCTGTTTTGCTCACGTGAAGGTTTGCGTGGCACGATCCTCAGCTTATGGAGATATTGGCACACCTGTAGATCAAACCCGTGAACTGAATTGAGCAGCCACCACTCCGTGGATTTAACTGACATGATGACCATCATGCTAGATCTCAGGCCGTGGAGATTTACGTGTCTCTCTGGCAACGCAGTTGGCAGCGTAGAATCTAGGAGTTAGTTGCAGCGTTTTCACTTATAAATAACGCGTTGGTATACACTGTATAGTTAGTTTTTGAGATGTAATTTTGACTGTGATTAGAATCCCATTGTACTGTGTTTTACGTTGTCTTATTATTGCAATCTAATATATGAGAAGACCACATTCCTGAGTTCGTTTTGTGACTGATTATTGATTGGCTGAGGTTGCAGAGGGCCCCTATACACCAAAGCTCTGTATAGTTTCTCATTTGCTTTCATTATGTTTCTGCTTTTATAATCATTAGCTTGTATATAATACGCTGTTTTGATGTTTATGATTCACTGCTGTTCATATTTTCCTTTATGTTTTCTTATAGCTGTCAGCTGATCAGTGCTTTTCTTACAGGTTTTTATAGGCAGCCCGGGCAAATTTACATCTTTTTGATAACTACTGACATGAGATCATCTTGTCCTTTCTGCTGATTTTCATTTACTGAATTTTAATTTCCCACATTGTCATTTTTTTTATGTTTTGCTTTGCTTATTTACTTTTCTGCACTTAGACATCATATTACTCATCTGTTTATGATTTCCTTTCTATAGCCCGGCGACTCAATTAGTGAGGAATCAGAATATTACTTGTTGTAGTATGATTTAGTTTGCTTTTCTGCAAGTTAGAGATTGAATTGCTTATGTAATTTTCAAGAATTGAAACATGAATGAGTAGTGAAATCTTAGTTTCCTTTTATGCAATTTGATTTCTTGCAATTTAGATATCATGTTACTCAGCTTGTTTATGATTACTTCCTATAGTCGGAGCGAGTCAAAAGGTGAAGGGTCAGAATGTGGGTTGAAGTAGTGTGATTTAGTTTGCTTTGCTTTTAGTCTTTGAGTTGCTTTAAGTTCAGTTTTTATTTTCTTTTCTTTACAGCAGCAAGGATACTGGGCCATTGTCACTAGTTCACTGTTTTGGTACATTTCCATTTCCTTTTGAGAGTTGATTTCATTACAGTCAATTTGAAACTTTCTTTTTGAGAACTTTAAAGTTTGGAAAATCAATGTAGAATCCACCATCACCTCCACATTTAACTTTCAGTTTCGCCATCTCACACTAGGGAATCCACAGAAGATAAAACCAAAAATAAGCTAAAAAACTCAAAAACGACAAAAGAATAGAAAAATGGTTATCTTGCACATACAATGCACTTCACTTCATCAGTTTATGACTCCCAGATTGACATTTTTAATAGCAATTTAGAACACACTAAATTGACCAAACAACCACCTTTGAGGCAACTAGGCATTCCTACTAGTTGAAAACCTAATTGAGGCATCTAGTAGGCTCCCTAACCTTTGCAAGCAACAAAAACAAGTTGGCACTAAAAAAAAAAAAAGTTGGTCAAAAATCTAGTCAAACGAAGTCAAACTTGGAATTTCTCCTCCTTTGCCTAGATGCTCCAACAAGACCAAATCCATGCCAATCCATGACCCTCATCTCTTTCCACCATCCACCCATCATTCCCAAGATTTTCCCATTCATTTTCTTCGTTGTCCTAAAATGTTATAGGAGGGCTCTGTTCTGCTACAGGAAGCCAAAATACACAAAGAAGAAAATTGTTTTTATCATACCTTGAAAACCGTGCATCTATTCGTCAAGATGTTTCATGGGGAGATGCATATGGGTGATGGTAACATTCTCAAGCAATTTCAGCAAATTTTGATGCACAATTTTTGAGAAATCGACCTCCATCACCTACAACCATTTTTAAGTTTTTTATCAAGATTCATGCATCCATTGGCCAATATTGTTTTTGAGGAGGTGCATAAGGACGATGGCAACATGCTCATAAAATTTTAGGTCAATCAGCCTACCATTTGAGAGATAGGCATAAAACAATTTTGCTACAGGAGGTTGTCCTAAAATGATACAAGAAGGTCTGAATTGCTACAGGATGCCCGAGAAGAATGTATAGGAGGTAGATTTGATTGGAGAAAGAGGTCAAAAGGTCATGTCCTCTTTAGGGAAGGCTGCGAGAGGTCCGCCAACACCACTTTCATCACTCATCCACTCCATTTCACCTAAACTTTCTCAAAATGTTCACTCTTTCCTACCTAAAAAACACACACACACAGAGCATTGTTATCCATTTTTCCATTCTTCATATTACCTCCTCACGAATCCAACCCTATTTACATGGCTTTCATTACTTCCCTCAGCAAACCATGCCAACTGAAGACTAGAAGAAAGGATCAAAAGGTTGTTACAGGAAGAAACTCCTCTTGTAGCAACCTGTGCAGTCAAAATAAATCTATGATATTTTTTTCTCCCCACCAATAAGAAGCATGAGGGAGCAATGTCTGCACCCAAGAAGTGACTCATCACCCTTAGAAAAACACTCCACCAGAATATGCAACCCATTCATGAGAGAAACACTTGCACTAACCAATGTAGGTTTCTCTACTTTGTAGGTGTGATGGTTGTAGAATTTTGGGAAAAATAAAAGATGTTTTCAAATCTTCTCCTTCCAAAGGCTTCTAAGTTGGTTTTAACCATTTACCAAGGACATAGATCTCAAACTCCTACACTCAAGGTATTATCTATTATCATTAGACCTTATCCTCCTTCATATGTGGATCTCAAGCCTAGATTGGTAAATCCTAAACTACCACTTTTACCCAATAAATCTACTACCTCCAATAGAGTTTGGGTTGAATTTTGGAGATTACTAGTGCCCTCATGCTGCTACTTTGAGCTTAAGGAATCATCATCCATTTATGCATTAAGGTTCATTTTGGAGGTTTTCTTGGTGGCAAGGAAGGAGAAGAGAATTGGGGAGACATCTACAATGTCAACATCTATAAATGGTTGTAACTCTCTCCTTCATTTATTAATACATAAAGCACTCAGTTTTCCTATACTTGTGTCATGTTGATGCTTATGTATTTCAATTCCATTTGACTCGTTGATTAGAGACATTATTTTATGCTATGTGGATATTGTAGTTCTCTGTCTTGTTTTAGTCATTGTTGCAGGTTCCATTTATAGTGCTTGGAGATAGAGTTGGAGCTTACAAGCAAGGAGAATATGAGGACTTACTATAGATTCTAGGTAGGTCTCTTTTTTGTATTCTAATTTCTCTAAGGAAAACATAGATCTATTTTCCCCTATTTTTTCTAGATCAGGCCACTAGATCTACGGAGTTCCCTTTTGTTTGCAGAAATTTTCCATAAAACAATGAGGTTAGGGTTTGAAATCCTGGAATATGATAAAGGCTTGAGTTTTTCAATCTTGAAACCCTAGCATGATCAATGAGAAGTTTTTCTAGCACTTGTGATGAGTTTAGTGTAACCCTAGATGGGATAGTCTCAATTTGTCTTGGTTGCTAATGAAGTTGATGGAAATATTAAGGGCAACATTGTTACATGGATACTTGACAATACTAATTCTTGGAGGTTGGTTCAAAAGAGATGATCATTTTTCGTTAAGGATAAGTACCTTTTAGAATTATTTTATTTCTTTATGATAATAGACTCTCTTGTTTCTTATACTTCCTGCATCAATTTGAGTATGTGAATACTTCTAACCTCTAGATGATATGTGAAAATAATATCCTTCTTGAGGGTCATCTAAGGTGTAGGGAAAAAGAGGTAGTATAGGAAGAGAAGAGTTGGTGGTAGAAAAGGAAAGAAGTACCTGACGAAAGTTTTTGAAAGTTAGCTTATAGAAATTACAATATGCAAGTACTACAACTGCCAAATAAGTGTTGCAAGTTATTGATGAGCCTCAGTATTGTAACAATAATGTTGCAACTCCCAAGGCTACCAAGTTTAGTTATCAACCCGAGGTTCGTACAAACTTAAGCACTATATGTGTAGCATACAATGTGTCCTTCTTTTGCTTTCATCATGTAATGCTTTGAATGTAATGAAATCAAATCCTAGACAAATTGCATAAATGGAAATTTTACTTTGAAAAGAAATTAATCCTAGGTAAGAACAATAATTTGTAATTGAAATCCTAAGAGCATGAATTCAAATAAATAGGCCTACTCTAATTTTTAAAAATGCATATCCTAATTGGTGTTTTATTCTTCCTCAATCATGGATTTAGAGCCTAGGGGTTTTGATTCAATCTTAAGGGACAAAAACCAATCTTTTTGAACAAATCTAGTCAAGTTTACATGTGCTAGAGGAGTGCTACGAGAAGTTACAATGTTTGCTACAAGAAGTCACAGGTTTGCTACAAGAAGATATAATTCACCGAATGACCAAGTAAATAAAATCCAAATGGGATGGGACAAAAAAATTTATTGAAGGATGTATTATGTCTCCATTTCAAGTGGAATCACTCAAAAATACTTCTGTTAACATGTGTTTAAAAATAGAATAAAATTACTAGTCTAAAATCTAGAAATTCGAGAACTAGTGAGTTAATTAACCTATCAAATGACTAACCTAATCAAGTGAAAATGCAATGGGCTAAATTTTTGTTATTAAGACAAAAAAAATTATGATATAATTCAAGTGTAATAAACTCAAATGAATCTCATTAGCATGTTCTAAAAAATAACATAAAATTACTACTATTTTCTACAAGGGACTTCCAGAATATTTTATATTTGTGAATAAAAAAATTAATCCAAGTAGCTCAATGATTACTATGGCCTTCCAAATTTGTTACAAGGATGAAATCATGCTTGTGATCCTACAAAATAACTCACTTCAACCATTAACCCAATCCTACAAAAATAAATCACCAATACTAAATGCAGAAATAGGAAAAACAAGAACAAGTGATGCATATGACTAAGAAGTGAAAATCAAAGTCTTGTGAAGTATACCAAGCTTTAGAAGCTAAAAATGGCACCAATATTCATTGTTTAAATCAATCTACTTACATCCCTACTTGAAATGAAAGTGGAGCTGCAAAAATAAAAGTTTTCTCCACAAGAAGCCTAAGAAAAACCAACCCATAGAGGAAAATTCGAATTAGTACTTATAAAAAATGATGAGGAATCATTCTCCTTGAAAGGATGAAGCTTTCCCCTCCAAAATCCTTCAAATAGTGGATTTGGTTCCCAACATTATGAATCTGCATTAAATGACAGGGAACACATTCTTAGATTTTTTTCAATCATTGGAGCTCCAGAATTTGTGCAATAATTTAACAATATCTTGTTGATTTATTATCCAATATTGATCCTCCTATAGTAGAGATAAAGTCCCTAAATTATCTCCTCCTCCAAATCTTCATAATCTACCCAATATTCTCACAATATTCGTTAAAAATAAATAATATTAGGCACAAATATGCAATTATCTCTAAACCTTCCTAGTGAACATATTAAAGCTAAAAACCATTATTAAGTGTATAATGAGAGGTTTAGTATATCCATCATGTGCCTAAGAAAGGTTATATGGGCCTTAGTTTGTGTCTAATTTGGAGGCCCAACATACCCCCCTACTAAAATTGTTGCTCATCCTCTGAGAAACCTATTCATCCTCCTTTCCCTATGGTTCTTCATGTATGCTAGCTTGTTTCATTCTCTATTTGTTGGTCCATGTGTTGCTCCTCCTTTTTTTATTATTGCTACTCTTTTATTTGCATTTCTTCTCCTAGCTTAGTTTCTCATGGTACTTCTCCTTGTGAAAATAAGGATTTATTGGCATCCATTAGCTCATTATTAATTTCATTCTCATTGAAGTCCAAGCCTCTTACTGTTGATACAAATTCTTGGCCATGACACAACATATTATCCATCAAATTCTTATGAGCACTCTTGATTAGCAATCTAAATTATCTTTTCTCATTAAATTCTGGAATTGAAAACACTTAACATATAGCTTTTTCTTCTTACATAGGGAGAAATGATGGTCAATAAACTGAAGTAAAAGAAAGGAATGACATGATGACCAAATTGGTGACTTGGATATCTTTCACCCTTGGAGAATTTACCATTCTTCAACCCAAACTTCCTGCAACAAATCCTTTGCAGCTCTATTGTGTTTCTTTGTACCCTTTTTGAAATTAATTAGTAATTGTTCAACACCCCAGTAACAAAAATTTGATGAAGGAGAACTCCTGTAGTATTGCTGGTACTCTTGTAGCATTGTTGGTACTCCTATGGCACTTATGTTCTTTCCTGTAGCAGCTCTATTTATCCTTGTAGCATCTTTATTTGCACCCTTTCCATTTCCTTTGAATATTTCCTTGTTCCCCAAGGCTTTAGGAAGAAATTTTCCTTCCTATAGCACTCTTATTAACTTCCTGTAGCAGTTTCTCGACCTTCCTATAGCTTTTGTAGGCTTCTTGTAGCTTCCTGTAGTTTTTCTGATCCCTCTTATGGTGCTATAGGATCTTCCTGTAGTAATTACAGTCTTCATGTAGCAATTCATAGAGGGGCTGAAATTTGATTTTTGAGCTACTGAGATGATGCAAAGTGGTGAGTGCATGAGTTGCACACAACCTAAATCCCATAGAAACTAATATTTGCATGCCAAGAGGTGGTGTGTCCACCTTTTATTTATTTTATTTTTAATCTTTTTTGTTGATTTTTTCCATTATTTTTTCTTTTTCAATTTTTCTCTATTTTTTCATTGCATGCAAAATAAACTCAAAGTGTTTTAAGTTAACTGAGTTGGACCTCACCTACCCCTTCACACTCCTTTTCTTCCATCACGACTAAATGATTACATCCCACTTTCTCAAGTCCTCATCACTTTTTTCTTCACCTCTCCCCATGTGCAGGTGTCTTGGTGGAAGAGTGAAGTTAATTTCTCGATAAGGCCGAGGTTTCTCTGCTACTAATCTTAGCTATAAAAACATTTTCCTTCATATGCTTGCAATTTTTTTCAAGCTAAAATATGTTCATAGGAAAGGTTTAAAGGATTACATACCTGAGCCTTACCCTTGATGTGTTTTTGTAGGTGATATTGACGTTGTTGATATGAATGGTGAAGTTGCCTTTGGTGATCCTAAATCTGCTACTAATTATCTTGAAGTTGTATGTGATAATATATTCGAGGTCCTCTAGGTTTTCTTGTTGTTGTTGTTTCTCTGTTCCTAATATGCCCTTGATGTGAGTGTTGTAGTTGATATATATTATTTCTAAACAGAGGTAAGTTTGTTATGTGTGTCTTCTGAACTGGATTTCACCTTAGCTTATGATGTTCTTGTGTGTGTGCAAGTGTTTCTCTCATGAATGGGTTGCATATTCTGGTGGAGTGTTTTTCTAAGGGTGATGAGTCACTTCTTGGGTGCAGACATTGCTCCCTCATGCTTCTTATTGGTGGGGAGAAAAAAATATC
>Ga0181463_1000384_pt2 | contig 11545 bp, 13 predicted proteins | sample InSIn1gowninarea_FD_119071 | JGI IMG/M metagenome (GOLD analysis project Ga0181463, IMG submission 119071) | Clean room microbial communities from NASA Spacecraft Assembly Facility at Jet Propulsion Laboratory, Pasadena, California, USA -... ... | reverse complement strand
ATCCAGATAGTTGTTTAGAAAGACTTGGGTTTGAGGAGATCAAGCAACGCATCAGCAACAATTGTTTAAGCCCGATGGGCAGACAGTTGGTGAGAAACAGGAGAAGCTTCCTAAGGACATTCAGTGGCATTTGATTGGCCACTTACAAACCAATAAAGTTAAATACATCGCGCCATTTATCTCCTTAATCGAATCGGTCGATAGTTTGAAATTACTTCAGGAGATCGATAAGCAGGCAGCCAAGAATAAACGTGTTATCGACTGCCTGTTGCAGGTTTATATCGCTGATGAAGAAACTAAGTTTGGCTTAGGCTTCGACGAACTTGTAGAATTACTCAGATCTGAGGAATACCAACAGCTAAAGCATGTTCGGGTAGTCGGCTTAATGGGCATCGCGAGCAACACGAATGTAGAAAAACAGATCCGTGACGAGTTTGAGGAACTTAAAGTCCTGTTCGACGGGATCAAAGTCAGTTACTTCAGAAAAGACGATTACTTCAAAGAAGTATCGATGGGTATGTCTTCAGATTATAAAATCGCCGTTGAAGAAGGTAGCACGATGGTAAGAATAGGGAGCAATATTTTTGGAAAAAGAAAAAAAGGAGCAGAATAATGGATATAAATATACGGTTTGCTGTAAAAGAAGATTGTGGAAGATTACTGGAATTGATACACGAACTGGCTTTATATGAAAAGGCACCAGAAGAAGTAACAGTAACACTGGAAGAATTTGAGCAGGCAGGCTTTGGCCTAAATCCAGTCTGGAAAGCATTCGTAGCAGAAAAGAACGGCAGTATTGTCGGCTTTGCGCTCTATTACACCAGGTATTCTACTTGGAAAGGCTGCCGCCTTTACCTTGAAGACTTCATCGTTACCGAAAATGAAAGAGGTAATGGCGTTGGTAAACAGTTGTTTGATTCTGTTGTTAATGAAGCAAAAGAGAAAGGGTACAACGGCATGGTTTGGCAGGTGCTTGACTGGAATGAGCCCGCAATTAACTTTTACAACAAGTACAACGCTAGCCTGGAGAGTGGATGGCTAAATGCATCATTTTCAAAAGAGCAGGTCAACAATGGATAACCAAATGCAGGTATACAAATTTGGAGGAGCATCCATATCCAGCGCAGCTGCGATAAAGAATACGGCAAATATCATTAAACAGTTCGGCCAGGGTAAATTGCTTATTGTTATCTCTGCAATTGATAATGTAACCAACCAACTCGAAGGTTTAACACAGGCTTACCTGCAGGGCGATGAAAGTTGTCATGATCAGCTGGAAGAAATCATAGGATTTCATTTTCGCATCTTACATGATCTATTCCCAAATGCTGCAGACCCCATCTATAATGATGTTTCCAATGCATTTGTTGAAATTGAATGGCTTTTGGAAGAAGAAGCGAGTGACCCAGCAGATTACATTTACGATCAAATTGTCTCAATCGGGGAAATCGTATCTACCAGGATGGTCTGTGCCTACTTAAACGCTACCGGTTGTCAGGCAGTTTGGGCAGACGCACGCAATTTCATTAAAACGGATAACTCCTACAAAGAAGGTAAAGTGGATTGGGAGAAAACGGAAATTGCCATACAAAAAGGTTTACCTGCCTTGTTGCAGAATGAATTTGTCATCACACAGGGCTTTATCGGCAGTACCAGTGAAAACTTTACCACGACTTTAGGCAGAGAAGGCTCAGATTACTCTGCAGCTATTTTTACAGCCTGCCTAAATGCATCATCTTTAACAATCTGGAAAGATGTAACTGGGGTCTATAATGCGGATCCGAAATGGTTTAAAGAGACGGAACTTATTCCGCAACTATCTTACCATGACGCCATCGAGATGACTTACTACGGTGCCACAATTATACACCCAAAAACGTTGAAGCCGCTGCAGAACAAAGATATTCCTTTGTACGTACGCTCATTCAACAGCCCTGATGAACCTGGTACGGATATCACCGCAGTTCCTACGCCATCGCCAATCCCTTCGTTTATCTTCAAAGTCAACCAGGTACTCTTATCCATTTTCCCGAAAGATCTATCCTTTATTATCGAAGAAAACCTGAGCGACATATTCAGTATCTTCCACTCACACAAAGTGAAAGTGAACACGATGTTGAACTCTGCGATCAGTTTTTCAGTAAGCGTGGACTATGATGAAAACAAGTTCCGGGCACTAACGGCAGATCTTTCTGCTTCTTATAATATGAAGTACAACACAGGTCTGGAGTTGGTTACGATCAGGTATTACAACCAGGAAACGATTGAACGTGTTACTTCAGATAAGGAGATCCTACTCGAAGTAAAAAGCCGCCATACTTGCCAGATGGTGATGAAAAATAAATAAATTGAATAAAGCAGTTCTGAATCCGGAAGTTCAGGCTTTCATAGCAAGCCAGCTGAATGCTGATGTCCATCGCATTGCCATGTCGAAGAGCCCCTTCCCTGATGTAACCGGGCAGGAGCTAGCAGGACAAATTGCTGCAAGAAAGCGATCAGAGAAAAAGCTGCCAACCTGGTTTAGCAAAGCAGAGATCTATTATCCACCGCTTATTTCCATTGAGCAGTCCTCGTCAGAAGTTACGGCTGCATACAAGTCTACCCTTATCAAAGGAGATCAGGTCATTGATCTCACTGGTGGGATGGGTGTGGATTCGTACTACTTTGCGCAAGCAGCAAAGTCGGTCATTCATTGCGAGATAAACCCGGAACTATCAGAGATCGCCGCTCATAACGCCAAAATACTTGGTGCAAATAACATCAGCTTTATACCCGGTGATGGTATAGCCTACATAAAAACTCTAGACCTCCAGGGGACAACGGTTTACGTAGACCCTGCGAGAAGAAGCGAAACCGGTAAAGTGTTCTTGTTAAAGGATTGCACACCCAATATCGTGGACAACCTTGACGAGCTGCTTTCGAAGGCAGAACGCATCATCATCAAAACATCGCCATTGTTGGATATTACGGCTGGCATTAAAGAATTAAAGCATGTCTCGGAAGTGCAAGTCATCAGTACCCGCAATGAGTGCAAAGAGCTGCTGTTTATTTTAGAAAAAGGCTTTCTTGGGCCGGTGAAAATTACCAGTGTAGCGATAAATGCAACAGTAAAAAGATTGAGCTTCCTGGAATCCGATATGCAATCCGCCAATCTGGTACAAGCCGGGTTGAATGAATATTTATATGAACCGGACGTCGCGATCCTAAAAAGCGGTAAGTTCAATGCGATCACCAACAGATATGGCCTTCAGAAACTGGATGTTCAAACACAATTATATACCTCGGACACCTTTAAGCCTGAATTTATCGGACGAATATTTCGGATCACTGACTCGATATCTATTACCAACCTGAAAAAACAAAAAGACCTGGTTGGCAATGTGATTGTCAGAAATTATCCAGATAAGCCAGAAAAACTGGTTAAGCAATTTAAAATCAAGCCCGGACATGAGGAATTCTTAATCTTTACTAAAGTCCACAATCAAGGTTATATACTTCTGAAAGCACATATTCTTCAATACTATTAGCCAAAAGGTTAAACACAAAAATGCCCTCAAATTTGCTTAAATATTTGAAGGCATCGCACAAGGACGTTTTTGAATTATTTATTTGGCTGTGGGGTAGTCCTTAAATAAGGCTTGATCACTTTATGGCCTTTCGGAAAGCGCTCCGGGATGTCTTCGGTCTTAATGCTGTTCATGACGACCACGTCCTGCCCGTCTGTCCAGTCTGCGGGCGTAGCCACACTATATTTTGCAGTTAATTGAAGTGAATCGATGACCCTCAAAACCTCCGTAAAGTTTCTGCCGGTAGATGCCGGATAGGTTAGCATCAATTTGATCTTTTTATCTGGTGAAATGATAAATAAGGAACGGACCGTCAATGTCTCAGATGCATTTGGATGGATCATGTCATATAAATCCGCAACCTTCTTGTCTTGATCCGCAATGATCGGAAACTCTACATTCGCATTCTGCGTCTCATTGATATCGTTAATCCAGCCTTTATGAGATTCGGCGGAATCAACACTTAAAGCTAGTACTTTAACATTTCTCTTTTCAAACTCGTCTTTAAGCGCCGCTGTACGCCCCAATTCAGTTGTACACACTGGTGTATAATCTGCTGGATGTGAAAACAAAACACCCCAGCTATCACCAAGGTACTCATACAAGTCAATCTTTCCAATCGAACTATCTGCCTGAAAATTGGGCGCAGTGTCGCCTATTCTTATGCTCATAATCTTATGTGTTTAAAGTTAATTAACGGTCAATTTAGCATGAATTTTACAACTAGCAGAATTATTGTGAAATAAAACGTATCTGTTGCAGTGCTGCGCCTAATCGCCTGTTAAGTTCCTCAACGGCTATACTCGCCAGCCTTGGCGTATCGGCTTCATCCACCTGGTGCAAAAAGAAATAAACACTGTTCAATCCTTGCTCAACCCAGGATTCAATGCGCTTAACCCATTGTTCAATCCGCTTGGTGTCAGAAGCAATCATCTCCTTTCCATTACCTTCAAAGCGGATAAAAGCTTCAGCGGTGGTGAGTTCCATATGCAGCAAGTCGCGCCTTCCACTCGTATCTGTAATCACCCAGCCAACATTCAGAGAAGTAAATAATTTGACAACCTCTGCCCTAATTTTCATGTCTGTGAACCAGCCGCTATTCCGGAGTTCAACGAACACGCGCAGATCAGCAGGCAACGATCTTAAATAATTCTCAAGTATCCCAAAATCCTTTGGCGCAAATGCATCGCTAAGCTGTAAAAAACATGGCCCCAAGTGCGTACCTAGTGCGGATATTGTGTTTATAAACCTGTCGGTAATTTCTTCCGCATGCTGCAATTTTTTAAAATGAGATATCGACTTTGGGAATTTAGGAACGAAAGTAAATCCATCAACTGCATTTGCCTCCACTTTCTGGCGCCAGGTTTCAACAGAAGCTTCAGTCGGGACTTTATAGAAGGAGGCATTTAATTCAATGGAGTTAAACTGTTTCGCATATTCATCAAGGAAGTTTGCAGCTTTCGTCTTCGCCGGATAGATCAATCCTTTCCATTCATCCCTGCCCCACTTGGCACAGCCAACAAAATAACGCGTTTCACTAGCCTTTGAAGATTGGAGGAGGAGAGTTGTTGTTGAAGCAGCATCAGCTGGAAGCTGATGATCCACAAGCTTAAGATCTGCAGTTGTTATTTTACCGAACTCCATCCTTTTTAAATGAAAAACCCCGAAACATCTTAAATGTTTCGGGGTCTCCAAGTAGTTTTTATTCAGATTAGTTGTATACCTTAATCATAAACACGTAATCCTGCATCTTTTCGATCTGCTTGGTGCGAATCAGGCCTTGTAAAGCACTCTTCTTATTAAAAGCAATGTTATCCTGCAAGGAATCCTGAGGGATTGCACGCAGGGCCTCTAAGACATATTTTGACTTGATCGCATAGGCAGCACCATCTTCCTGGCTTTCTTTTGCACTTATAACGCCAATAACATTTCCCTGGTTATCCAACAATGGACCACCACTGTTTCCCGGATTAACACGGATGTCAACCTGGTAAGATAAGCTATCCCCACCAAATCCGGTGTTTGAACTTAAATAGCCTTCACCAAGCACAGCATCATCCTTTGGATAACCTAAGGTATAAACATGTTCGCCTAAACCTGAACTCAACTTCTTTAGCTTATAAGGCAGATTGGCAAGTTGCGTAAAGTCTTTATCAACAATTTTTAAGATCGCAATATCGTATTGTGGATCCTGATACACCACCTTTACCTTATATGACTCCCCTTTGCTGTTCTGAACATATATGGAATCTGCTTTATCGATTACATGAAAGTTGGTACACAAGTAACCATTTGCGGTCAATGCGAAACCTGTACCTCCAAACTGCGCTGGATTGACAGGGCCAGTCTTTTTATTTCTTGAGTTTACGTTGCGTATCAGGCGATTTTGAGAATTCTGAATTTTAACCAACTCCCTGCGCATCATTTCGTAACTGCCATTTTGTTTGCTGCTGTGCTGAATCGAATATATTGATACAAAGGCCAAAACAAGGAACGATGCTGCGACAGCAAAGCCTGCTTTGTTTTTCTTCCAAAGGTTAACTATGAAAGAGGGATGCGGTTTATATTGTTCGCTTAAAGAAGCAACATCAATGTCGGTATGAATGCGATTTAGCTGCTCTTTCAATTTCGCTTCCTGTGAAAAGCGCTTTAAAGAATCCAAAAACACCTTGTGCGCAACAAACTTATGATCAACCTCGGCATCATTTGTACGCAGCTGTTCAAAAGCACGCGCTTCTTCCTCACTCAGGTTGCCACTCAGGTAATCTTCAATCAAAGCCTCTAACTCTATTTCGTTTCTCATAATTATACTTGAAAAAACAATTTCTTTAGTCGTTGCAGGCATTTATACTTCTGAGTTTTCGCATTATCGGTATTGGTATAGCCGAACTTTTCAGAAATATCCTGCATGGATAAATTGTTAATGTAAAAATCCTGAATAATGGTTTTGCAAGGTTCCCCCAGATGCTGCAAAGCGGAATCCATCTTATCAAACTGGATTTCCTTCTCTTCATGCAGCTCCACATCAACTTCAACAGCTATAACATCTTCAAACTCCGATATGTTGTTTGTTTTCTTACTGTGCTGCGCCAGTTTCTTTAGCCAGATCCGCCTGCTTACGGAATAGATGTACGTTTTTAACTTACTTGTTAACTCAAAATCGCCGCCCCGTATTTTGTTGTAAAGTATAATGATTGATTCCTGATACACATCTTTAGCGTCATCTTCATCTCCATTATTATTTAAAATAAACTGCAGTACCATTGGAAAATAACCGGTATACAACCTATTTAGCGCCTCTTCTGAGTTATTTAATATCCCTAAAACAACCTCACTATCTGTTGGAACTGAACTGCTTAACTTCTTACTCACTAATTAATACATTTATACATGAATGGTAACCCAATGTTGGAGAAAAAATATTTTGAAATTTCTTTTGATCCTTGGGTTACCTTTTAACCTTACAGGTATTAATCTGTAAAATTAATTAATTATTTTAAACTCAATTAGGATGAAAAACTTATTTAAATTCGGCTTTTTAGCTTTAGCAATCTCTTTATCAGTAGCAGCTTGTAACTCAGAAAACAAAGCTTCTGGATCTGATACTACAACTACTGATTCTTCTAAAGTAGTTACTGATACTACAGGTGTTGATACAGCAGTTAAAGATTCAACTGTAAAAGATACAGCAGTTAAAGTTTCAACTACTAAAACTGAAGTTAAGAAATAATTTAACTTGACTTATAAAAAAAGGCCCTGGACTTGTCCAAGGCCTTTTTTTATGCCTGATCGTTTCCACGACAGCGTCATTTAGATAAAGAATTAATAAATGTTACCTTTGTGGAGTACACATTTATTCAAACCATGAATTTCTCAGCCCTTCAGGCCATTTCTCCTATCGATGGTCGCTATAGACTAACCACACAAAACCTTGCCAACTACTTCTCTGAATCAGCGCTCATCAAATACCGCGTATTTGTAGAAATAGAGTACTTCATCGCGCTATGTGAAGAGGGATTACCTTCGCTGGCAAATTTCGAAAAGAACAAGTATCCTGAACTTCGAAGTATCTATAATGCCTTCACCGAAAAAGATGCAGAAGAGGTTAAAGAAACCGAGAAAGTTACCAATCATGATGTTAAGGCAGTCGAGTACTTCATCAAGAAAAAGTTTGATAACCTGGGTCTGCAGCCATTTAAAGAGTTTATTCATTTCGGACTAACCTCACAAGACATCAACAATACGGCTATTCCGTATACCTTTAAGCTCGCGCTGGATGAAGTTTACTACCCGAAGATCCAGGAACTGATAGAACGGATTAAATCTTTAGCCAACGACTGGAAAGATATTTCTCTTCTTGCACACACACATGGACAGCCAGCTTCCCCAACCAAACTTGGTAAAGAGTTCCTGGTTTTCGCGGAACGCCTGGAGGTTCAATTGAGAAACCTGCAAGCAATTCCAAATAATGCCAAGTTCGGCGGTGCTACCGGAAACTTCAATGCCCATCACATTGCTTATCCAACCATAAACTGGGTGACATTCTCCAACAACTTCGTTAATCAGGTACTTGGATTAAACCGTGCGCAATACACTACTCAAATTGAACACTATGATCAGTTTGCGGCCCAATGCGATGCTTTAAAGAGAATTAACAACATCATCATAGATCTGGACCGCGACTTGTGGGCTTATATCTCTAAAAACTACTTTAAACAAAAGATTAAAGCTGGTGAAGTTGGCTCATCTGCAATGCCACACAAAGTTAACCCTATTGATTTTGAGAATGCAGAAGGTAACGCCGGTCTTGCCAACGCCTTGTTTGAGTTCCTTGCTTCTAAACTCCCTATTTCGAGGTTACAAAGAGATCTTACAGATTCTACGGTACTTAGAAACATAGGTGTTCCAATGGCTCACACCATCATCAGTATTGCATCAACCTTAAAAGGCCTTGATAAATTGCTCTTAAACAAAGAGACCATTGAAGCTGATCTGGAAAATAACTGGGCAGTTGTAGCCGAAGCAATCCAAACTGTACTTAGAAGAGAGGCCTACCCTAACCCATACGAAGCACTTAAAGATCTTACACGTGTAAATCAGAAAATCACTGCTGCAACTATGGCCGAATTCATTGATGGCTTAGAGGTACCTGAAAAGGTTAAATTAGAGCTAAAGCAAATCACTCCCTTCAATTATACTGGTGTGTTCTAACATAATGACCTAAATCAGACATCGATATCTCTTATTGAATTTGTAATTAATTATTTTTGTAGAAATAAAGGAAACATGACTATCAACGTATATACCGAACAGACTCCGAATCCTGCTACAATGAAATTTATGGTCAATAAATTATTGATCAACGGCAGTGAAGATTTTGCAACCAAAGAGAGCGCGGAGCACTCACCTTTCGCTAAAGAACTGTTCAAGTTTAACTTTGTATCTGGTGTATTCTTTGCCAGCAATTTCGTTACCATTACAAAAACAGAAGATGCAGACTGGGCAGATATCGAACCTTTGTTGAAAGAGTTTGTTAAAGGCGCAGTTGAATCTGAATATAAGATCAAAGAAGATACAGGGGCTGAGAACCTGAACTTCGAAGGAACTGACCTGGAGATTAAAATTCAACAGATCCTTAACGATTACGTACGCCCTGCAGTAGAACAAGATGGTGGTGCAATCACCTACAAATCATTCGACGAAGGTGTTGTTACCGTAGAGCTTAGAGGATCTTGCAGTGGATGCCCTTCTTCTACCATTACATTGAAGTCTGGAATCCAGAACTTGTTACAACGTATGGTTCCTGAGGTTAAAGAAGTTGTTTCAGAAGCGCTATAGAATTAATATGATGATATATGGAAAAGGCCTGTTTTAAACGGGCCTTTTTTATGTCTTAGATTTTAAACAAATTAGTCTAATACTATCGACCTAACTTTTAAAATGTCTTTTGATTGTTTCCAAGACCTCCTCGTCGATTAAGCCATTCGTTGCTAATATCTCGCGCTGCTCGATGAACTCAGAACCTCCACTAAAGTTCATGATATTCCCCCCAGCCTGCTGTACAATGAAAGCTCCTGCAGCGATATCCCAGGAGTTCAGATTGTATTCAAAAAACGCATCAAAGCGGCCGCAGGCCACATAGGCCAAATCAACCGCAGCAGAACCGATTCTTCGTAAACCATGACAGCGTTGCAACATCTCCGCAAACAGTTGTAGGTACTGATCAAGCTTGTCGAACTTATAGTAAGGGAAACCAGTCGCAAGCAATGAGTCCGCCAGACAGTTCCTTTTAGATACCGTAATAACCTTATTGTTCAAGAATGCAGGTCCGTTCTTATATGAATAAAACAACTCTCCACGATTAATCTCATAAACAACACCCAACACCGGCTTATCCTCTTCGTAAAGCGCAATGCTTACCGCATAGGTTGGTACACCGTGAATAAAGTTTGTTGTTCCGTCCAGGGGATCAATGATCCAGTTGTACACCTCCCCCTTTTTATTAATTGTCTTTTCTTCCGTGATAAAGCCGGCTTCTGGCAGCAGTTGAGAAAGGTTCGAAACCAGTTGTTCTTCCGCTTCCTTATCTACATAAGAAACCAGATCATTAAGCCCTTTCAGTTCAATCTTGCTGTCATTGAAATCCAAAGACTCCTTCCGACTGAAGTTTCCCGTCAAACGGGAAATCGTAAGAACTTTATCACACAGTTTTTCGTAATCCATAAACTAATAATTAGCGTGCTTTTCACGGTTCTTCCAGGAATAAAGCACAAGCAACAGGCCTGAAAAGAACAAGATCGATGAGATCAACTCGGCCTGCGTAAATGCCAGACCAGCTACCTGATATTTTGTATTCACACGGATCAGCTCAATACAGAAACGCTCCAAGCCATTTAATATCAAATAAACTCCAAAAAGCATACCGGGATATTTAATATAATGCCGCACTTTCCACAAGACCAAAAACAATAAAAAGCATATTATAACTTCATACAAAGGAGTAGGATAAACAGGCAAAGGCAAAATATTACAAAACTTACCTGCACAACCCGCAATCGGAGTTCCTTCCATCGCCACGTTATTTGGATACTGGTATGCCCAGATCCAATCCGGAATCCAGCTCATCGGCTTGGGATGAAGATTTACAATTCCCCAGTCACCGTCTCCTGACATGTGGCAGCCAATCCGTCCAACGCTATACGCAAGCATCATTCCCGGTCCGCCGACATCAAGCATATGTAAAGGCTTAATACCATGTTTTCTAGCAACAATGATCACCGCCGCGCCTCCACAGATCAAGCCTCCATAGAAAGTCAATCCGCTAAAAGATAATAAGCCGCCAATCGGATCCTTCACAAAGGTATCCCAATGCTCCAGATTGTCGAAAATCTTGGCTCCCAAAAAGCCCCAAAATGCAGCCCAGACAATCAGATTGCCCATCAGCTCATGTGGATACTGCGTTACTTCTATCGTTTTTGGTTTATCAAGTTTGTGTTTGTCCTTCTCCTGATAATCCCAGTACGCAAACAGACCTGCAAAGAAAAGCCCACCCAATATGTTACCCTTGGCAGACAACAACACCGTTTGGGCATCGTACACAAACAAACTGTAATTGATCAAGGCATAAACCAGTTTGTATCCAATCAGAAATCCAAAGATGGCATTCAGAATAAGTTCAGAAGTCGTTGCTTTCTTTCCAATTACATGTGAAATCTTCTGAGGATGAAGCTGTCCTAAAGCTTCTTTCCTTTGCATTTCTTTCGTAAACGCCCAGTAGCCAGCAATGAATGCCAGAGCGACGAAAACGCCGAAAGTATTAAATGGTAATGGAATTTGTACGCCGAAGAGATATTCTATAAAATGGGAAACGGTCGGAAACATAAATTAAGTCGTAGTTTATGCGAATATAGTATTAATGCGTTAAAACCACTTCAGATTCGGTAACTTCCACCTCACCATCGGCCGTTATACCAACTAAA
>Ga0181463_1000038_pt2 | contig 11558 bp, 8 predicted proteins | sample InSIn1gowninarea_FD_119071 | JGI IMG/M metagenome (GOLD analysis project Ga0181463, IMG submission 119071) | Clean room microbial communities from NASA Spacecraft Assembly Facility at Jet Propulsion Laboratory, Pasadena, California, USA -... ... | reverse complement strand
GCCGTTATCCTTAAAAACTATCTTATAATAAGTATTACCCGGATCTAACAGAGGCCGATCTTCTATTTCATCAACAGTTAATTCAAAAGCATCAATCTGAATAAAAGGAGGAACGATCTCTAAAGAAAACTTGAGCGAGTTACTTATTAAATTGAAAAAGAGTTGATTCATTTGCAGGGGGATTGCTTCGATAACAGGCAAAAAACCTACCTCTACAACTGCTTTCTTTTTGTTAATCACCACTTCAAAATCACTTTCTACGTTTCTAAAGACCTCACCTAAATCAACTTTTACAAACCCATCTTCTGAACGCTGCAACCTTGAAAAATTGAGCAGGTCATTTATGAGCTTCGACATTCTACTGGCAGCGTTGTTGATTTTATCAAGAAACCATTTTGTTTGCTCATTCAACTCTTCCTTATTCTTTTCAAAAAGCATATTTGAGAAAGTCATAATCTTGCGGAGCGGTTCCTGTAAATCATGACTGGTGACAAATGCAAATTGCTCCAACTCTTTGTTTGAGCGCTCTAGTTGTTTATTCGCTTCAATCAAATCTGACGTTCGGTTTTTTACTCTTATTTCTAATTCTTCTGCCAATTGCCGGTACTTTAATTCGCTTTGTTCCAACTTCTTCTTCATTAGAGCATGGGGAGTTACTTCATTTGCAATTATAGCAACCCCTTCAATCTTGTTGTTATTTCCATGATGTGCCTGATAAACAAAATTGTAATAGACCGTTTCCATCTTTCCATTTCGGATTAATTGCACAGCCGTTTCGTGGCCATAGTAAGGCTCTCCTGTTGCATACACTTTATTCAACAGCTCACCGAACCCTTGGTTAATAATTTCCGGCAGAATCGAAAAAAGAGATTTGCCAATAATATCCCCGCCTTTGCCCCATGTTTCAATAATAGCTTCGTTAGCAATTGAAACGACCATATCCTCGCCTTTGAGAATAGCAATAGCAGTAGGTGACTCTGCAATGAGATTTCGAAACCTCTTTTCACTTTCTTCAACAGTCTTCCTGGCGTTGACCAAGTCTGTCACTTCCGCAGCAATTACAATTACACCTGATATTGTATTATCTATTTCATACAGCGGTTGGTAAGTAAAGTTGAAATAGCCTGGCTCCAACTCGCCATTATGCATTAGATTAACTAACGCTTCGTTAGCATAACGAGTGACGCCGCTTTTGTACACTTCCATCAAAAGGCCTGGATATTCTGTTCCGGCAAGTTCTGGCAAAGCATCAAGCAGTGGTTTGCCTATTATATCCCTTTCTTTTCTCCAGAACCGCAAAATAGTATCGTTAGCAAGTTCCACAACTAAGTCTGAGCCCTTGAAGATTGCAATAGCCACAGGAGCTTGCATAAACAAATTGCGCAACTGCTTGGTAGCATGCAAACGGCTTTGTGATATTTTGATATTGGAATCAACTCGTGTTTGTAATTCTTTGGAAGAAAAGGGCTTGATGAGGTAATCATCAGCACCCGCTTGTAATCCTTCAATAGTAGCTTCTTCGCCGGCACGGGCTGAAAGTAAAATAACTGGAATATCTTTTAGTTGTTGGTCAGCTTTTAGATGCCGCACCAACTCAAAGCCATCCATCTCTGGCATCATCACATCGCTAATAATTAAATCCGGAGTGTTTTTCTTTGCCTGTAACAAAGCGGCTTTACCGTTCGATACTAAGGAGACGTCATAGTTCTGACTGAGTAAACGTTTTACATACTCCCGCATATCTGCATTGTCATCAGCTAATAGTATTCTTTGCTTTTTTCCATTAGCCGAAAGAAATGTGTTATGATTGCCAGACACAGGATTGGTTATAATTGAAGCATCGGGCAACCACCGTAAAGCCTCTTCGAGATAAGTGTTTTCTTTGTTAAAGAAACTGGTCCGAACGTTGTCTTCATAAATCGAATCTGGAGGCAAGTGCTGTTTGCCTAGCGGAATAGTAACTGTAAAAACAGAACCTTTTCCTAACTCACTTTGCACCTCAATTTTACCGTGATGCAGTCCCACTAATTCCTGTACCAGAGACAATCCAATTCCAGTACCTTCCTGGCTCCGGCCCTGGATATTTTGAATACGATGAAAGCGTTGAAAAATTTGACTCAGCTCTGCTTGAGGGATACCAATACCAGTGTCAGACACAGAAAGTTTTACTCTATTTCCCTCTTTTTTCAACAACACTTCAATACTGCCTTTTTCCGTATACTTGAAAGCGTTAGAAACAAGGTTTAGCACAATTTTCTCCCACATATCTATATCCACATATACGGGTTCATCTAAAGTAGAGCAATTCACTTTCAGTTGCATTCCTGCTTTTTCCACTGCAGACCGAAAAGTACTGGCAAGGTCTTGTGTTAAAGAAGAAAGGTCCACTGGCTGGTAAAGGGCTTTCATTCTGCCGGCTTCAATCCTCGAAAAATCAAGCAATGTATTTACCAGTTTTTGAAGACGCAGCGTATTGCGTAGGGAAACCTGTATGTTCTCTTTATTAACAGGAGACAGGGGCTCTCCGCTATTTAACACCTCCTCCAAAGGACTAAGCATAAGAGTAAGTGGTGTGCGAAACTCGTGGCTTATATTGCTAAAGAAGATTGTTTTTGCCCGATCGATTTCAGCAAGCGCTTCGGCACGTTTACGCTCCTCTTCGTATGCATGAACATTACTAATGCTGGTAGCAATTTGGTCCGTCACCAATTGGAAAAAGCTTTGATACTTTTCATCGACCAGGCGATATGGATTCATACCAACAACAAGGAAAGCATACGGTTGCTTTTGCCCGCTTTGGGAAACCGGCAACACCAATGCTTTATCTGGTGAACGATCCCAAACTCCTGTAGGCATAGGTCCAAACTTCTCGACAACGCCATTTACTATTTGCGCTTTATTTGTTTGAGCAACTGATGCCATCAACTGAAAAACCTCAGGTGCACCGGCAAGATCAATATGCTCGGGAACACCATTGTGAGGCTGCTCCTTGCCAGTCATGGCAACAAAGTTTGCTACCTTTCCGTCGGATTGAATTGAATATAAAATGGCAAACGGAAAATCATGAGGATTATCTTCTAAAACCTTCACCGATTTAAAAAATATTTCTTCGTCAGTTTTTACATCGGTTAATTGCTTACCTAAATCCTTTAAAGTTCGAAGCTGACGTTCGCCAATGATTCGCTCTGTATCATCCGTATTAGCACATAGAATTCCGGAAGGCTTACCATCATCGCCCGGCACCGGGCTATAAGAAAACGTATAGTAGGTTTCTTCCGGATAACCATTTCTCCGCATGATAAGCAATAAAGCTTCGTCATAAGTGCCTTCATTGCCTTCGATACAACTCTCTACTTTGTGCTCCAGGTCTTTCCATATTTCTTGCCATACAATCGTGGCTTTTTCACCCATAGCATTTGGGTGTTTTCCCTGCAGAATATCTATATAAGCATCATTATAAATATTGATTAAATCTTTGCCCCACCATACAAACATGGGTTGGCTTGATGTAAGAATAATCCGGACGCAGGTCTTTAAACTTTGAGGCCACAACTCTACCGGTCCAAGCGATGTCATTGACCAATCTATAGAACGTATTAACTCTCCTGTTTTCCCACCTCCAGTCAAAAAAAGTTGTTGGCTCATTGTCTTTACAGATCCGCCATCCATATAATCACGATTTAAAATAAATGTACAGCAATATTTATCACTTGCTTTGATACAGTAATGATGAGTACTAGCTGAGCCCGAAGTGTGATTCTATTGCGTTTGTCTTGTCAGACATGTATACAATCAGGCAATGCTTAAAGTTGACACTAAGTTCATGTCTCTTTTAATCTTTGCTTAATACAAATTGAAACATCAAACTTTCATTTCAGGCACATCTCCTTCAATAATGAGTCTTCCTTCTGTTGCTTGCTTGATTTGTTCTATAGTTATCCCCGGCGCTCTTTCCAACAACTTAAATCCACCTTCTTGCATCACTTCTACAACGGCTAGCTCGGTAACAATTTTCTTAACACACTTTACCCCTGTTAACGGTAACGAACATTCTTTTAAAAGCTTTGATTTACCATCCTTACTTACATGTTGCATAGCTACAATAATGTTCTTGGCAGAAGCTACCAGGTCCATAGCGCCGCCCATTCCCTTCACCATTTTATTAGGAATTTTCCAATTGGCTATATCACCGTTTTCCGAAACTTCCATAGCACCCAGAATGGTTAGATCAACATGTTCGCCTCGAATCATGGCAAAGCTTTCGGCAGAACTAAAAAGGGAGGAACCTGCTGTCATGGTTATCGTTTGTTTGCCAGCATTTATCAGGTCTGCATCTACTTTGTCTTCTGTAGGAAAAGGACCTATACCCAACAAACCGTTTTCAGATTGAAGCACTACATCCATGTCAGAGGGTATATAATTCGCTACAAGAGTAGGAATGCCGATACCGAGGTTAACGTAGTATCCGTCCTTAATCTCTTGTGCTATACGCTTTGCAATTTGATCTTTATCAAGGCCAAGTCCTTTGTTAAGCGAAACAGTTTCCGTTGCCACTTCTTTTATCGCTTTAGTAACTGTTCGCTTCTCTATCCTCTTTTGATAATTTTTGCCTTGAAATATCCGCTGAACATAAATGCCGGGAGTGTGTATTTCATTTGGATCGAAGCTGCCTTCTTCCACTAACTCTTCTACTTCAGCAATGGTTACTTTTCCAGCAGCCGCCATCATTGGATTAAAATTGCGGGCTGTTCCTCTAAAGATCAGGTTGCCCGCTGTATCGCCCTTCCATGCTTTTACAATAGAGAAATCTGCCCGAAGCCAGGTTTCCATCAAATACCCTTTCCCATTAAAATTTCTCACCTCCTTTCCCTCAGCTATTTCAGTTCCTACACCAGCAGGCGTGAAAAATGCAGGAATGCCTGCGCCACCTGCTCTTATTCTTTCTGCGAGGGTACCTTGGGGTATAAGATCAACTTCCAACTCGCCACTTAGCAATTGTCTTTCAAATTCTGAGTTTTCTCCTACATAAGAAGCAATCATTTTTTTCACCTGGCGGGTTTGCAGCATCAAGCCAATTCCAAAATCATCTACACCGGCATTGTTTGAAATACAGGTAAGGCTTTTTACCCCTTTACGTATTAACGCATCGATAGAATTTTCCGGAATACCACACAAGCCAAATCCCCCAAGCATTAGTACAGCCCCATCCGGAATATCTTTAACAGCCTCATCAGCATTCGTTACTAACTTATTCATACGAGCAAGATTTTCTATTTGTAAGATTAACTCATCAATTGTTTGGAAACCATGTTGAAATATGAATCAAATACGAGTATAATGTTACCCCAAATTATCGAAACCGATCGAGTATTTTGGCCTTGTATGAAGCACAACAAGCCGCAGAAAACAAATGAAAAGTCTATTTTTGGGCTTAAGATTTCTTATTGAAAGGCAAATCATTTGCATTCAGTTCTTCCCTTTGAAAAGTAATAATTAAAATGGAGAGATGATAAAGCGATTGTTAGCGTACCTAATAAAAACGGTAGGTATCTTTCTTAGTTTTTGTGGAGTAACCGGCCTTTGTATTATCGTGCTGATGGGTATGATTTTGAAAAAAATATTCAGCCACGATAACGACGAACTGGAATTTGCTATTCAATGGATACAAAGAGATTATCATCTTTATTTAGTTTCTGCCTATATACTGGTTTGTATTGTTGCTATTATTCTGTTACGTCGCAATTACATAAAACAGGATAAAGAGCTTCGTTCATTTAAAGATACTCAACCTGTTGATCCTATTCTGAAAGACGCATAAGATGATTAACATAGTCGGCATATTAACTTTACTCATTGTCCTTTGGTTTTTTCTTTATTACCAAAAAGCCTTATTGAAAACGAAATACTGTTTAAGGCTAAACCACTTAAGGGAAGAGTTAAATACTTATGTAGCCGAAGAAAAAGTTGATAAAAATTCCTGGGCAGTCAGTTTTCTGGATAAAGCAATTTTAAGGGCATCCTCTAATATGAGCGCCTTGAATTTTCATACGGCATTAGGGCTGCATTTGATGTATGCAAAAGATAAAGAACTGCTTTCCTTTCTATCAAAGCTACAGGCAGAATTGAACCTTCCAGCCAATGCGATGTTGCGAAGCATTTATCATCAGTTTGGAATCACAATAGTTAAGTATGTAATTAAAAAGCATAAAATATTCAGGCAAATCTTTCTGAAAGTTCATCGCGTAAAAGAATATCGAAACAATCGCGATCGGAGAAAACCACAATCACAAGTGCTGGAAAAAATTAAGGCGTTTAGAATCTATCCCCAGACTTCTGCGTCAAGAGAATTCTTTTAACATCAATAGAATTAACCGTTAATGCGTAAGATCTGTGAATGAGTGATAATTGAGACTTTGGAATCAATATTGCATGAGCTTTAGTTCGATGTTAAAATATACAGGTACCGAGAGGTCTTATACTCTTTGTACCTGTTAGGTCAACTATTAATGCATGGACGCAACACACACAAATTACAACACTACAAAAAGTAAAGAAGAAGGATTCGCAGAGGATATATTTATTAATCCTTTACCCCGTGCGGTTATCCGGTCCAATACACCGCTCCTGCTTGATGGAGAATGGAAATTTTGTGTCGATTCTGAAGATAAAGGGTTGCAGGAGGCCTGGCACCTGGGACATGATTACAGCCATGTTGCCGAATGGCCAGGGTCGATAGAGCAACATATGGCTGCGGCCAAAGGGCAGCAATCTGGTGCTGCATGGCAGGACAAAGTAGTGGCCTGGTATGAGCGGGAGTTTCCTTTGCCGGAACGGGCGAAGGAGAATGGATCATCGCATTCGATGTTTCAACTAACCTTTGGTGCTTGCGGGTATGAAACCCAGGTTTGGCTCAATGGCATTCCTTTAAAGACAATTGAAGGGGACGAAGTGCATGTTGGTGAATATACCTCCTTCTCTTACGAGCTACAGGACGAACATCTGAAACCGGTAAACAGGCTTACCGTTAGAATAGCCGATACAATGGATGCCGATATTCCTCGTGGTAAACAAGAATCGCATGTGTATAAACGTGGTGGCATCTGGTATCAAACCTATACAGGTGCCGTGCGAAGCATTTGGATTGAGACCGTTGACCGTAACCGGCTTCGCTCCCGGGTTGGAGTAGTTTCTATTGTTGAAGACAACTTAGTTCGCTTCAATCTCACTACACGTATACATGATCCCGGCGATTATACGATTCGGTTAAATGTCTATAGCCGAAAGCAGGAATCAAAAGAACCTATTGCTACAGACGAATTCAAACTAAAGCTGGAAGCAGGACAAAAAAATCAACGCCTGGTAATTGAAATACCGGATGCAAAACTTTGGTCACTGGAGGAACCTAATCTTTATCGGCTTGTAGCGCAACTAATTGATGAAAATAATTACAGTGCCGAGATCGAGACCTATTTTGGCCTGCGGAAAATTGAGGCCCGTGGATGTTGTGTGTACCTTAATAATAAGCCGGTTTATTTAGATGGCATCTTATACCAGCCTGGTGAGGCTACTTATGAAGAAATAAAGCAACACATGAAGGGCATGAAAGAACTTGGCTGTAACCTGGTTCGGATTCATATTGCAGGTGTCGACCCAAGGATTTATAATTTGGCCGACAAGATGGGTATGCTGCTTTGGGTAGAGGTACCTAGTCCTCATAGGTCAAGCCCCGAAAGCCGGGCCAATCACAGAGCGGAATTATTACGAATGCTTGCCTTGATTGGTACACACCCTTCGGTAGTAATCTGGAGTTTATATAATGAAGATTGGGGGGTACAGGACATTGCAACAAATCCAGAAACGCGGCAATATGTGATGGACATGTACCATTATATGCAAATAGCGCATCCGCAATTTCTTGTTGTAGATAACGATGGGTGGCAACATATATCCTATGAGGGAAGATTAAAGTCAGATCTTTTAAGTGTTCACCTTTATACGCCTGAAATCTCGAGGTGGAAGGAGTTACTGGATGAATTAGTAGCCGGCAAACTGGTTGGTGTGGCAGCATTCCCACTGACAGTAGGTGATCCTTTCTTTTATAGGAGACAGGTTCCATTGGTTGTCAGTGAATGGGGCGGTTTTGGCTTTGCGGATTATGGGGGACCAAAGGACTCAGAAACTCGTACAGAACAAATACGTCTTTATAAAAAAGAGCTAAGGAAAAGACCTATAGCAGGCGATGTGTATACACAGGCAACAAATATTGAAGATGAAAGAAACGGGTTGCTCGACTCTGGAACCGGTGAACTAAAAGTACCCGCAGGTTTATTACGTAGTACGCCAGAGTAGGAAGACGTCGAAAAGAGTAATAGCAGTAAGTTTGTTAATGTAGCCCGGACAATACTATAACCATTGTTACAGGACTTGACAAAACTTGTCAAAATAAGCACCTATCATTCTCAGAAAAGCTGATTTGCAGACTTTTATGATTTTAGGCTTTGACAAGTTTTGTCCAATGCTGTAAAGAATATCGGCCAACCAAAGGGCCAACCATTTTTATTAAGTATCTTACAGATACAATTCTTTATATGCCTGGCGATGTAAACTACTACCTAAAAAAAGCAACTAAAAAAGACAAACACCTTATTATCCTGCAGTATAAATACAGAGGGCTAAAATTTGTTTACTCTGTGGGTGAAAGCGTCGAGAAAAAGCACTGGAATGAAAGCAAACAGCGGGTTAAGAGCAATACCACGACCACCAAAGACGGCCAATACTCCTTAAATGACCTGCTTGATAAACTAGAAGAGGTCCTTCTTAGTACATATCGGAAGGAATTAGTGAACGGGATTCCAGCCAGAACGAAACTTAAAGAGGCGTTGGATAATTTCCTTTATCAAAACCATGATGCGCCCGAGAAGCCTAGCTTTTTTAAATTGATGGACCAATTTATCAAAGGAGTGATAAAGAACCGGGAAGGCGAAGATAAAAGCTATCATACTACTAAGGTCTATTTAACAGTGAAGAACCACCTTCTGGAATTTGAGAGGCAGACTAAATATCCTGTTGATTTTGCCACCGTTACCCTTGACTTTTACCGTAAATACATAAATTATTTGAGTGAAAAGAAGCTCGCTCAAAATACAAAGGCAAAACACATTCAAGTTATAAAAGCTGTAATGAATGAGGCATTCGACCTTAAATACACAGCTAACGTAGATTACAGACACAAAAAGTTTAAAGCAGCCTGGCAGGAATCGGATGCGGTTTACTTAACAGACCAGGAAATAATGAAATTATACCGGCATGATTTGTCAGCAAATAAGCGACTAGAACAGGTGCGGGACCTTTTTGTATTTGGTTGTTACGTTGGACTAAGGTATTCTGACTCTTCCACAGTTAAGCCGGGAAACATTATCGCTACTCATTCGGAAAATGGAGCAACGGAATATTATATCAAAATGCTCACAGGAAAAACAAAAGAGCTGGTTGTTATACCTTGCAATCCTGTGGTACTGGAGATATTCGAAAAGTACAAGGCAAGCCCTAATAAACTACCTAGGCCATTGAGCAATCAAAAGTTTAATGATTACATAAAAGAAGCATGCAGGGAAGCAAAACTCACTGAGAAAGGAAGACTAGCTACCGAACCCGAGCTTGAATTATGTGATTGCATCAGCAGTCATACCGGCCGGCGCAGTTTTGCAACCAACTTATACCTTGAAGGCTTTCCAATTATCGATCTAATGCGTGTAACCGGCCACCGTACGGAAAAATCTTTCATGAAATACATTCGTCACACCAAACTCGATACAGCCAAGCGACTGAATGAGCATATCAAAAAGTCTTGGGAAAAGAAGATCCTCAGAATTGCCTAATTTTTTAATAGGCATTATTGCTAATTAAGTAATATTCGATTTGACAAGGTCATTAAAACGATTTAAATGTCAATATTTGATGATGAAAAAGCCCAACAGCTTCGTTAAGATATTGCTAAGTTGCCTGTTAATCCAGTAATGGTGGAAGGTCTTTTTTCTTTAATAACAGTTTCGTTGATTCAATGCACTTAAGTGCCCTGCAATCGAAAGTATGGCCTCAAAACTTAGTATCAGTAATAATGAACCCTATTACCAATAAAGCCTAAATGGGTTTATGGTTGAAAAGTATTGTCCTTTTTTTAAAACAGTTTTGATAGCACTTTTTACTTCTCCCGAATCTGCTGTTTTCAGCATAAAACCACTGGCTCCATTTTGCAGAGCAGTATCTATGGCAGGCCGGTCAACATCCATGCATAGAGCAAGTATTTTAATGGATGGGTAATTCTTACTTAACCAAAGGATGGTTTCATACGCGCTTGTTTGCTCAAAGTCAATATCTATAAAAATTATGTTAGGTAAATGATCGCTATCAAGCTTTTCCAAGAGTTCTCTTCCCTCTTTACACGCCAGTGAAAGATCATATCCCAAGCCTTGGATCAAGACGGAAAAGCCTTTTAAGAAAAGATCCCGGTAGATAACAAGTGCTATTTCTATATTCTTTTTATCTGCTTTCATGTGCTGGTTTAATTATTAGAGATAGCATAAATCTTAACAGCTAGCCCATCTTCCTAAAGGTTGTAGGTGTCTTACTGTCCACTCCCCTTTTAATTGCTCACAGAGCCTTCTATCATGAAGAAAGGCTAGTTCACACTCCAAAAGTCCGATTCGTGTCCAATTGAATACTCCAGCGGTGTCTGTCGATGATAACTTAATAATCTGCTGCATAGTGTCAGTGCTGGATGAGCTAGCTTCTGTAATAAATGGATAACTGCAATATGTTATTTCGGTTTCTATCCGAAAGTTACCAAGCCTTTTTTGATAGCCTTCAACACTAATCCAATTCTATTCCTCACATTAAATTTTTCAAAAAGAAGCTCCCTATAGGCATCAATTGTCCTAGGACTCAGAAACATACGGTCCCCAATTTCTTTGTAAGTAAGTTCTGTGCAAGCCAAATTCAGAAACTGCATTTCCTTTTCATTGAGCTTTACATTTCTGTTCGAACCAAATTCCATCGTGAAATAATCTTGTACCGTGCCTGTAAGTACCTCAGAATAATAATAGCCTTGCGATATTATTGAATTAATAGCATTTGTTAACTCTTGTGGCTCCGAATCTTTTAATATATAACCTTTCGCACCATTCCTTAGCATCCGGATTACAGCACATTCTTCATCATACATACTTAGCGCCAGAACGCTTATCAAGGGGAAATTTTTCTTTAACCAAAGCGTCACTTCGAAACCATCCATTTCTGGCATATTTATATCTGTTAGCACTACATCAGGAGTATTATTGTTATCAAACTTGCTTATGAAATCTTTTCCATTATCAGCCTCAAGTATAAGTTCAAACCCGGATCGTTTTAAAACAATTGCTAAACCATTTCGTAAAAGCTGGTGGTCTTCGATGATTGCAATCTTAATGCTGCTTGTCATAAAATAATAGCGATGTTCAATGGTTATCGATAACGTTTACCTATTATGACCGCTTATTTAAGCGATGGGATAATATAATCAA
>Ga0181463_1000147_pt2 | contig 11569 bp, 15 predicted proteins | sample InSIn1gowninarea_FD_119071 | JGI IMG/M metagenome (GOLD analysis project Ga0181463, IMG submission 119071) | Clean room microbial communities from NASA Spacecraft Assembly Facility at Jet Propulsion Laboratory, Pasadena, California, USA -... ... | reverse complement strand
TTGTAATTTAGCTCTACTCTATTGGAGGTTTCCCCCCTCGAAGAGGCAAGTGAACATTGTATTCTTCTTATGAATAATAAAATATATTTGCAACTTGTCTTAAATCATGTGATATTTTTGTGTTTATGGCAACATTGTTTCGTATTTCAGGCATTCTGTTATTTTCGCAGGTCAAGTGCATAACAAGAGATATCATGGAGTGGGAAGTTCCTAGGAATGTGGATGAGGTTAGATCATTCATGGGACAAGAAAGTTATCACAGATGGTTCATCAGGAACTTCTCATAGATGGCCTATCCTATTACATATTTACAGCGAAAAGGAAAGAAGTTTGAATAGACAAAGGAGTGCGCAACTAGTTTTGAGCAATTGAAGCATTTGCTTACAAATGCTCTCGTTTTGAAGATTGAAGATCCTAACAAAGAGTATGTGGTTTTTCAGATGCTTGTAAGAGAGGACTTGGAGTCCTGATGTTGGAAGGACAGGTGGTGTGCTATGAGTCAAGAAACTTGAATGAGCACAAGTAGAACTATGCGACACATGACCTTGAGTTGGTAGATATCATTCATGCCATGAAGATGTGGAGACATTATCTTATTGGTAGGAGGTTTTATATGATGAGTGATCATAGTGGACTAAGGTACTTGTTTGACCAACCCAATCTAAATTCTAGGCAAGCTAGATGGTTGGCTACTCTTAGTGAGTTTGATTTCAAGATCAGGTACATTAATGGAAAGGAGAATAAGGTTGCATATGCTCTTAGTAGAAGGGTGCTGGTGAATCATATTGCAACAATGAATTATTATGGGACAAACTTGTAGGATCAGATCTTGCAGGCGGGACAACATGATGACAAGTATCAACAGTTGAGGCATAGGTTACAACAACAAGGTGAAGGTAATAGGGATGAGAAGTATCACCTAATGGTAGATGGTTTGGTCAGATTTAGGAACAATACTTATGTGCCAATTGATAGTGAGCTTAAGAAGCTTATCTTGAGGGAATTTCATGTTAAATCATATTCATATCACCCAGGATATCAGAAGACATTCACAACAGTTAAGAAATTATACCATTGGCCAAACTTGAAGAAAGAGTTGGTTGAGTTTGTTGTGAGATGTTTCCACTATCAGCAGGTAAAAGTAGAGTGTAAGCATCCAAGTGGGTTATTACAACCAATTTTTATTCCAGAGTGGAAATGGGAGGCCATTTCCATGGATTTCATTACAGGTTTGTTGAGGACATCGAAGCAACATGATTCCATCACAGTTGTGGTTGACAAGTTAAGTAACGTAGCTCACTTCATTTTAGTTAATTGTACGAATTCAACTAGTGAGGTAGCTTAGATTTTCATTGGGAAGATAGTGGAGTTGCATGGTGCTCCTAAGAATATCATATCAGACAGTGATGCCAAGTTCACTTCGAGGTTTTGGAAAGAGTTGTTTGCAGGTTTGGGTACATAGTTGGCTTTCAGTACAACTTATCATCCAAATATAGATGTATAGATAGAGAAGGTTAATAGGATTCTTGAGGACATGTTAAGGACGTACATCATGCATCAACAGACGAAGTCGGAGGAGTATCTTCCACTGGTATAGCTTTCATATAATAATTGGTATCAGGAGTACTTGAAGATGAGTCCATTTGAGGCTCTCTACGGGCGGAGTTGTAATGCTCCTATCAGTTGGAGTGATCTAGTGGATAGGTTAGCAAAGATGGAATAAGAAATGCAGGATATTAAGAGGAACTGAAGGAAACCCAAGACAAGTAGAAGAGTTATGCAAATAAACATAGGGAATTTAAAGAGTTTCAGGTTGGGGAGCATGTGGACTTGCACATCAATCCCAAAAGGAGATCCTTGAGGATTGGATCATGTGCCAAGATGGCACCTCAGTATTGCAAGCCTTTCAATATCCTTGAAAGGTTTGGACCAATGGCCTATTGACTTGCATTGCCTTCGACAATGAAAGTCCATGATGTTTTCCATGTTTCATTGCTTAAGAGATTTGTGTAGAATGTTGATCATGTGATTGATTGGTTTGTATTGCAAGTGGAACCAGAGGGATAATTCCAACCAAAACCACAATGTATATTGCAATAGAAACAAGTCATGCTCTAGAACTGAGAAATTGAGCAAGTTAAAGTGTAGTGAAAGCACTTTGGGCCCAATGAAGCTACATGGGGGATGGTTGATCAAATGCGAGATTTGTATCCTTCATTATTTGTTGGGTCAAGCAAATGAGTTTTGGTATATGTATGTATATATGGATATTGTTGTAAATACCACAATGAGTTGTGTTATAACGCTCCAATAAGTGATATGATTGTCGTGTTTGTTATGGTTTGCAGTATTTGTTCATTGTAACTGCATTGAGCTATGTTATCAAGCTCCATAAGTAGTATGTTTTTTTTTCAACAATTTTCCAATCATAGGTGTCATAGAACACTGAGGATGGTGTTCCCCTCAGGGTGAGGGGTTTGTAATAGCCCTAGGTTAAAAGTTCATGTAATAAAGGTTAATAAAGGAAAAATAAGACCAAGGTATGGGACACATATTCCAAGTAGAATGATGGACAAAGCACTATAGTGGGAATCACTTTCGGTTTATTTATGGCTATGGAAATTGGCAAAGGCATTGGAAAAGGAAAAGAGGCATTAATTGGCATTTTATTTATGGGAAAAAAGGAAAATAGGAGAAAAGTAAGGTGAAGAGACACATATTTTCATGAGAGGGAAATTTGAAGGAAAATGAAGAAAATAGAGGCCTCAATGATAAAAATGCTTATGAGGATCAGTTCACAACCTTTTGTCAATTTAGATTTTCTCTCTCGACCCTTACACACTTGGGGGAATTTTGAGAAAATTCTTGTAGCACTTGGGAATTCACTTGGATTGGAGAAAGAACAAAAAGGACAAGTAAGGAGAAGGTTGGATCAACAACTTCAATAGGAGTATTTTGCAAATAACGTGTTGCATGTGTGATTTCCTAGCTGAAGTGTGAATGCATGGTGCATGCATTTGTTTATTTGGTTCATTTGTTGTCAATGGCATGAGTTTTGTTCGGTTTGGCAATGGTTTCAGCCTTGCCTTGCCATTTCTTGGATAGGCATGGTGTGATGGGATTCATTTCTTGGTTGAGCTTTGGATTGCCAGAAGTGTTATACGAAATTTATACCTATAGATAAGTATATCTTCCCTAAGTGGGTATTTACACTTAGAACAACTGAAGTAAAGATGTTTAACATTTTCCTACAATAAAAAGATAAGATAAAAGAACCTACTTGTGATCCTTCGCTTCCTTTGATCTCCTTTAAGTTGCTCCCGTTGCTGCCACTCAAACTAAATTCGCTCAATTGGTACTTGCCAACATAAATAGAAGATGACAGCAATCAAAGCATATGATCTATTTATCGTAAACAAATGGAATTAACAACATTTGAACATACATTCATCATAGATATAGACAAAATTATTACAAAAGGAACAAACAAATTTATTGATTGATAGAAGGAGAAGTTACACCCAATGTGGTTCGGTCTTGTGTCACTCATCTAGCTTAGTCCAAGCCCTCATTATACCAATAGCAACATCAATCCAGCAACATAACTTTACTTTGACAATGATTTCAAGTCTCTAAACCAACAATATTTCTCTATAATATCCAAGGTCTTTGGCTCTATGATGGGAGGCCAATTTATAGATGAATGCAAGAAGTTTTGTCATTAATATGGCATTGAATGGTTTTCCATAATTGGATGATTAGTTTCCATGTTCAAAGGGATGAGAGGATAAAGGATTAGATGATCCAAGGCTATCCTAAGTCGAGCTCATCTTGATAGGATAGGAGTTGGGTTCCTTTTAGAAGGTTATAGAAAGGAGGAATATACTCGGGATCCAATGAACATTTCGAGGATTCTCACCCATCACGGGCTTGAGTAGGCTTACGTGCTTTGCAATGCAGCCTTGAACGGGGCTACCTTCTCTACAGAGCACTTACCCCTGACCAGGGGTGCACTGGTGACCCAAGTAAGCACTTCAGTAGGGTTTGAAGTTAGGAAACTCTCATGGATGAAAGGACTCAATGAGGTGGCATGTCTAGGGCATGTAGCAACTGAATTAGGGTTTGATAGGCCATGTTTACACTGATCTGATCGTCAGGAGTGGTGTGCCCAAATAGACCTGTAACAACTACCCCCTAAAGCATGAAATAAAAAATGATAATGTTGAGTGATATGCTTTATAATGTGATGAGGAGGATCTGAAGCAGACGGTGACTTGCATCAATTACAATACATAATATCATGATATCTTTGAATTTTCATGAATTGTTGAGGGAAGTCATACCCATGCTTAGCATATAAACTTTTCATTACATGTACATAAATTAGATAGTCATCTATATATATAGACACATGATAAGATGACCATCTGTGTAAAGCCATCATATAGATGATTTAGTACTGTCATGAAATCGCAGCCCAGATGGATGAAACAAGATCCGGGGTCCTCTATCTCGTTCAATCATTTGCTTAAGTACGAGTCTAACCATGTGAAAATGTGATCTGAAGTCGAACATGGGAAGACACCGTCTGATTACCAAGCAATGATGTATGCTGCTAATAGACGCGAGATAAATCACCAATAATGATAATGATTCTCAAGGTACTACAATACATTATGTATGGTGTGAATAGATGTTTTGATGTTGAACACTATACAAAGTCTTTCAGTCGAAGGCCTATGATGTCAACTTATCGTCGGAAGCAAGAAACTTGCCATTGATGTATGCAAGCCTCAATGTACTGGAAGGGTGTTTCTAAGTCAACTTCTTGGATAATGTGCTGATGTCGACAAGAAGCGACTTGTCGCAAGAGGGCCTTGATGTATCCCCCATCAATGACACGAAACAAGTGTAATGATTTTGAAGACATAATGTGACTGATGACACAATGTTCAGGAATGGCAGTCATGAAAATGAAGGTTTATGAGTATTGCAAAGGATGAAGCTTATGGAGTGACTTCTCTTGAACATGTCAGTGACACTGAATGAATTGGCAGCATTGACCCAAAACCAAAGTGATGGATGGTGTGATAGACCATAGGTATGATAATCATCAAGCAGATAACCCAACCCAAATAGTCACAAAGATGAAGTGAAAGTCTCATGTTTAAGAGCGACTTGCTACCATAGAGTGATTTATCCTTTTTCCCATTTTCCCAGTCATTGCTAACTAGTACCTCTTTATTTTTTAAAAAGATTGAGAAGGATAACATATGCTTGATGTATAATTCTACCCTTCGGGTGAATCCATCACTATGTGATGTTTTAACGAGTCTAGCGAAGGTGAAACTTGGTCTTTTCATGATGGACAAGTTTTTCGCTATTTGATGCTTTAACAAATTTAACGATAATGAGAACTCGGTCTTTTTCATATTTAGAGAGTTTGAAAAGGGACAAAAAGAAAACTCCACAAGTTCTTTTTCGTAAATTTGTCTCTCAAGTCCGAAAAAGCGTAAAATAATACAAGAGAGAACCTATTGACCATGTTCGATCAACGTATTCCTTTTTCGTAAGTAGTCTATCTCAGTCTGGAAAAGGGTTAAACTTATACTAAGTAGATGTCATTTCCAATCCATTTACGAGCTAAAAAGGATAAGCGCCCGAGAATCTTTTCATATTTTGAGAGTTTGAAAAGAGCTAAAAGAGGACTCTAAGGGTGTTCCTCTTTCGATATTTAATAGAGCTTGAAAAAGAGATAAAAGTATGCTTTCTGGTCAAAGGTACATTTTACAATCATGCACGTCAAATTTACCAACTGTAAACCTACTCAAAGAACCACCAAACGGATTAAACATACCCGTTTCATTGGTAAAAATAGGAAAAACTATCGTTTATTCATTTAATGAACATGAAATAACCATAAAACAAGAATTTACCAAGTCATTTTACCATTCAGTTTTGTGCTCTCAACCAGTTTTTTACCTCAAACTTCAACAGCTGATTGCGGGAGATTCTGTGGCTTCATGCCGTCAAGACCAGGTAGGAGATCTACCTCTTCTCTTTCATTTAAGGTCATTCTTTTTCAATTGTAGGCAAAAATTTTAGGGTTTTGGGGTCCCTAGGGTAAATATATCACGCCCTAGGATCAACGCACCCTTATGCATCGAAAACTGCACTGCAAAACAGTCAAACAGAAGGGAAACTAATCTGTATCGCACTATCTAAAGATCAGGAGTGCGTTGGGCGTAATTTAGAAATGTGCTTCATCATTTCTACCCAAAACCTTTTCATTTTTTTGCATGAAAGGGATCCTAACTAAGCTTATGGTGTGATTTTAGACTTTGATCAGATCAGAATGGCTATCACATGGCGTGAAATAGAACATGAAAAACAGGATATGGTTGCCCTAAATGATCCTTGTATTGTTGAGGCCCTCAAAGATTGTGGGTTACTCAAATATTTCAGGTTATCTAAGGTGAGGCAACAGTTAGAACTATTGCAGTTCTTGGTTCATTCATGGGATCCAACGGAACAAGTTTTTCACATAGGGGACAAAGTGCTCCCTATATTGATCGATGATATTTACTTTCTCACAGGATTGTCGAGATGTGGTGCCCTCATTTCCCTTTCAGGTTCTGCCTATGGGGATGAATCAATGAGGGACTACATTTGACAATTTTGTTCGCCAGGTACACAACCTATCAAAGATGTAAAGATAAACATCAGGGATGTTTGTGATATGCCCTTGTGAACAATCCTATTTACTATCGCAAAGTTGGCGGGTAGTGTGAAACTTAATGTCGCGAATAGGTCATACATGAAGTATGCGCTCGAGTGTCTCGAGCCAACTATGTTCAACTGGTGTGAGGCAGTATTCTCTTTGATGAAAGAGCAATTGACTAAAATAAAAAGCAGTAAGATGAAAAATTTCAGCTATGGATCGATCTTGATCGTTTTTACTTTGGAGAGAATTCCATTAATGCAACCTCAATTTGTGACACTAAGTTTAGCTGGTCCTAGAGATCCACGGATGTAGAGATGGGTAGAGTTGATGGCTATACATGATGGTCAGTCATCAATCTGGCTCCGTCAACAACATATTGTCATAGAGGAGCATCCATACGTAAGGATGGATTTCCATAGAGATCCAAATTTGAGATTATCAGTGGGTGGTAAATGGGGTGCTATAGGTAAATTGTTTTGACCATGTATTTTTTATTTTTTGAGTTTTTACATGTCTTTGTGTTTTTTTATGTTTCCAAGACTAAACTAAAAATGTTCTCATGTATAAATATGTTGGCACTATTTGACCAATGGGTCATCAACAGGAGGCGGGTGAACCAATGGGAAGAAATGTCAGAAGAGCAGTTCTCCATGATTTAGATTTGATCGAGACACTGGTGGAGTTGCAGCATCATATAGAGGGGTTAACCCTCGGTATACCAAATGTATGGATTGAGGAGTTACTGATGAGACTACAACACCATACTATTGGTGTACCTAGTCGTTGGATGAGGCTATTACGCATGATAGCTCAGGTAGTGACCTGTTATCATGAGCATCATTAGATCTACTTAGGATGATTTACTGTATGAATTTTGAGGTTTTGAGGTCAGATGAACATCATGTCTTGGACACAAACTTTTGTAAAAACTTTGAACATCTATCTATTTTACTTTCAGTGTTTTTGTATGGTTATGTGTAATCCTATTCAACTATTGATGTGAATTGAAAATTTACTCTTTACATATTTCGTAAATGTCTATTTAACACGTAATTCGCTAAAGAATCAATCAATGTGTTAAAGTTTCTGGAATTGTGTTGATATTGAATGTAATCAAAATGTATTTCCAAGAGACAAACTCTAAGGAATATACGATGAATAGTTGGATTTCGAACGATATAAACATTCTTAATTTGTAGTACGACAAGTTGTGAGTCTAGCGTAATGATGATTTGGCAAATGCCAAGTGAAATGGCATCAGAGAGGAGTTCGACCAATGCGTTATACTCAACGATATTATTCGTAGAACAACCGATACAAATCCCTTTAAAACTCACTAACTCGCCACTTGGAGCGAATATGGCCCATGCTGCAGAGGATAGGTTCTGCACACTACGACTAGCACCATCAACATAACCAACAAATGGTTCCAAAGATTATGACATCTGTAACAAATGCAAAGCAGATTACTAACCACATAAAAACTCTAAAAGTCACACTATGACACACACACGCAATCAAAGCATATATATAGTGTTTTTACTACACACAATCAAGCATAGCAACGTTTAAGATACAGCCCGTTTCGGGGCTACAACAATGGAATTCCATCATAATCAACCGACTCGTGAATGCCTTTTGCAAAAACACGCTTGACAATGTAGGGGCGCATCCATAGTGGTTCAAATTTTCTTGGTTCCCAAGAGGTTTTTCAAGGTGTTGAATCCATTTATGCATTCATAAATGTATTTTAAACAACAAAAATTCACATTTTTTCTTCAAATTGTTTTGTCGGATTCCGATGAAAAAAACTATTTTGTCTATAAGTTAGACTACGCCAATAAATAATAGCTATAAATTAAAATCGGCGTCGTCTGCCGAGGCGAAGGATTTGCCCAGACAGTCAAAAGTGGCTGAAATCCGGGCAAAAAAAATTCAACAAAACTTAAAGAAGAAATGTTTAAATCATGGTTTTGATGGTGGAAGTGGATTAAACACCATTAGAAAACTCTAGTGCACCCAAAATATTGAAGTTTGATAGCGGTAACGTGGATTTAAAAAAATCGCTACCATAGTTTATCAAAATAATGCCAGAATTTCCATGATTTTTAGGGCAAAAAAACAGTCTGGTTAGACTATGACATTTAAATCTATTTTACCATATAGATTAAGATAATGATTTGATAATCATATTTAAATTTAATTAATAAGCACATAAAAAACAATATTTACAATATAAGAAGATTCCTAACTGAATACATTAGTAATAAAATTAATCTCATTCAAGATGAGATTGAAGGTAGCGGTCACATGGAGGTTGGCGAGGATGGAGCAACAGCGACAGTTTGAAAAGGGTTAGGATTTTTGCAGTCTAACTGCTCTACACCTACACACTACCTATCGTCATGTGGTTATTTTCGATCACCTTCACCGTGGCAGTTCCCGTAACATGACTTGGCTCACCGTAATGGCCTTGTAACCCTGCCTTTGCTCTGTTTTTATTGCATACCTACCTATTACCCGACATTGCATCGTGGTGATGGTTACAATAGTCCTGGAGGCAACTGGCGGAGATCTCCTCTGAATAGTCATGGAGTTGGACATAGTGGATTACTCAGAGGACCCATTGGAGGACGTTAACATCTGGACAACTCCTCGCTCCGCCGCGGAAGACCTTCTCCCCTTCTGTTGCGATCTAATGGCCACCATTGCTAGAGTGCCCTCGATCTCGGGACCCTCCAGCTTCACCGTGATCTTCTTTGAGCCTCCTCCGGTATGGCTAATACCATCCTCCCCGCCATAGTCTCCCTCCACATTTAACTTTGCGTTCGACTGTTTTCGCCCTAATCATGCGGCTGAATCTTTGCATTAACCCCCCCCCGCATCTGTCGGCTCTCTTAATATCCCTCCGAGCAATCCCTCGACCCTGGTACAAGGGACCCCTCAAGAAACATCATCAACGACACCTCCATCGGGTAGCTACTTGACAGTCCCCCTACTCTCAGAACCTATCCCTGTGGACGCACATCTCAGCACTGAAAACCCTCCCTCAAACCCTTCACTGCTCGAGGATCGACCAAACTCCTCTGAAGCTGCTACTAGGCCAAGCAAGAAGCGTAAGTGCTTCAAGCCCAAAGGTGAAGACATCATCATTAGGCTTGGGGAAGATATCCAATGGGGCGACACCATGGATACGGCGGACCGCGTTCTGTTTGGAAGGATCTGAGGCAAAAGCTACACAAAGGCTCGATTGAATCTTTCGACCTTAGAGGTATGGGGGCAGCACCTGACCGACCTTCCATTTGTGCAAACTTTTGTTAGGGGTTGGTTTTCTCTATGTTTCGCTAGAGCCGAGCACACGAATTGGGTCCTGTCATCCTTTTGGTACTTTGAACACGCTCCAGTCCTCCTCCATCGTTGGAACCCTCTATTCGATCTGAAAAAAGAACAAATAAGAGTCGAGCCTATTTGGATTCGGCTTCCGGGATTCCCCCCCCCCCCCACAATTCTGGTCGAAGGACATATTTTGACGCATCGACAACACCCTTGGCACATATCTTGAGCACGATAGATCATATTTAACTACTGGAATGATTGCTTATGCTAGGGTTTTGGTTCATCTGGACACAAGGGGGGTCCTCCAAGAGCATATCACATTACAATGCAGATCATTCTCTTGACAACAAACCCTGGATTACGAAGGGGTCCCATTTCGTTGCAGACGATGCCAAAAGGTGGGACATATTTTCAAGGACTGCCGCTTGAATAGGAAGGCGCGAGATGGAGAAAAGGAGAAGGTCAATCCACAAAAAATCTCACACTCACAAGGAAGCCCCCCCGTAGCTAAGGAGGCAATAAAATTGACACAGGTTGATGCAGAGAAGGCACCCTCAAAGGAGCCCAGGAAGAAGCGTGGGAAAGGACCATTCGGGCCACCCTCTCCTCCTTTTACCAGAGCAAGGGCAGTTGCTGAGGCTACATTCTCCACGGGTATGTTAGATTTATCTTCCTCCTCTGCTTATTCTACTTCTTCATCATTTTGCATTACATCAAATAATGTTTAGCTCTCTGATCACTGCAATATACCTCCCATTACTCTGGATGTCCCCTAAAACCCTCTTCTCCCACCATATCCTGCACCCTGCCATCTTTTCCCGAGGACCCCCCCAGCGATCTCTTCCATTCCCGCACCTGTCCCTCCATCCACTAGATACCCTCTACGTTCTCAGATTTGATCACATGCTCATGATTCCTTGGGCATTGGCCTAATTTCCTACCCCCCACCTTCGAAACAACCTCGAGGTAGACCCTCCTCCTTATTTAAAGCCATTCTACAAGATGGGAAAGAGATTGTTGCTACCAAACAACATTCCATTGACTGGGTACTTAAAGCAGTGAATACGCTTGAGCACCCCTCTCCATGAAGATGCTATCCTTCAACTGTTGAGGGCTGGCTAGCCCGGACAAAAAACTAGCCATGAGAAGACTGTTAAAATCTGAGATGATCGATGTCCTCTTTCTACAAGGAACCCTAGGTCAGGCTAGTGTTATCACTCACCTCCTCGAATCATGGCTACCAGGGTGGACTTTTCACTCTCTTGATGCAATTGGTCGATCAGGGGGTTTGGCTCAGGGAATTAACACCCGTACCATCAGAATCTGTAACATATGGGGAAGCTCTAGGCACATTAGGGTAGACATATACTCATATGAACTCGATACAGAGCTCAAGATTATTAATATCTATGGTCCCTATCACAATAGGGAAGAATACTGGAACAAGCAACTAAAATTTCATATTTTTCAACAGGATAACCTCATTTTGGGGGGGGGGGGGGGGCCAAA
>Ga0181463_1000448_pt1 | contig 11597 bp, 16 predicted proteins | sample InSIn1gowninarea_FD_119071 | JGI IMG/M metagenome (GOLD analysis project Ga0181463, IMG submission 119071) | Clean room microbial communities from NASA Spacecraft Assembly Facility at Jet Propulsion Laboratory, Pasadena, California, USA -... ... | reverse complement strand
CCTCACCTAAGGGTTGCACTATCACAACAGAAAATTGAGACCTCGACAGAAGCTCTGGAAATTGCGATGAGATTGCATGAGACACCAATGTAGGATGCTAATCTAGGGGTTCAATAGATTTACACGTAGTTGTAGAATCTTTGCCTCAAAATGCAAAGTTTGAAGAAAGATATAACAGCTCGGCTAGAGGCACATGAAAAAGGGTGGTGCCTAAAGTGAAAATGCCAGGGGCATGACAAAGATCACTATCATGTTTTCACAAATTATGTTGCATCAGGGGGACTAATGCCTCTGAGGCTGGACACTGCAGCAGGGCCAAGTACAGGGCCTGCAACATCTTGTGTTATCTATTAGGTAGCTGGGAAACATGCGATAGACAATTTCCATTTGCTGCAGAAATTCGTACAGACACCGCAACATCTATTTTGCAACTTTTGTCAATCTGTGGGTCATGATGAGCTCAATTGCCGAAGTTACGGATTAATGATGGACAAGAAACTTGTATACATGGTGTAGGCAGAAACACCACCTCTGGACCAAGTCACTGGAGGAGTGTGAGGCGAGTATCAGGGGCGTGGCCAAGGCCAAGGTGGAGGAGGACCTGGTAGAGGTTGAGGGCAGATTATTTGTTAAAATTGTGGAGGACCAGGACATTACGCGGGAGAATGCCTGAATTTGACTGATCTGAATTTAAACAGGAATGAAAAAGTTATAGAGATAACCATAAATATATAAATACAATAGAAATAATATTTCATTTCATTAATGTAAAATACTGAAATATGCTTACAAACAGAAATGGAAATAAACTAGCTTGAGAGATGATAGCTTATCTCTGAGGAGAGACGTGGCGGCTACATGCCTTTGAAATATCTTACAATGAGGCTCGAAGGCCTATTTATTTTGAGAAACAATGGAAAACCCTAATCATCCAAAATCCTAACCCTAGGAGATGAAGTACCAAACTATGGGCCCCGTTTTTGGGTAAATTTGGACATCAACGTCCCGGGGTCATAACTTTGGCATACAATATCCGTTTGACGCGCACAATACCTCATTAGAAAGATCTATCCAAGGACTAAGACTTTGTGAAGAGAAACGTCAATCCATTGACCCATGTTGCTCCCAGTTGTCCCAAAAAACGTCGTTTAGGGCCTCAAAACGGCTCAAAGTTTAGGACCAGAAAAACTGTCAAAAATAGTAAATTGTGCTACAAATAAGGGAACTGAAAAACTGAAAGAAACAATGGTGGGGGTCCAAGTGGAATTGGCAGGTGGCCACCAATATCCACCTGGATCACCGATGTGGTTATCATGCCTCTATTGTACTCTGTTTTACCATGCGATGGAGGATTGCCCTATATTGTTAGCCAAGATATGTGATAAGGGGCACAGCCTCAGCAACCGACTCAAAACCTGCAGATGATGAGGGCTGAGCCTCGCGAGGAAGACCTAAAGGTAAATATTGTGCTTCGAAGTGGAGTGATGATTGGTGAGGATAAGGGGAAGTAACCCGAAGAAGGTGAGTGGGTTAGCAAAGCACCAGAAAAGGAGACCAGGTTTGATCTAGAATGCAAAAAAGAAACATTTATGGAAGCAAAGAAAAGTTTTGTTGAACCCTCTACCTCAGGGACTTAGGAGAAACCGGTTGAAGAAATGGACCCATCCATGATTACCACGTTCCACAATAGTAAGGTTGTGAAGGGACTGTAGGAGTGGTGAGCTCTAGTATTGCAGCAATAATGATGCAACTCCTGGGACTCCCTTCTTTACTTTTATCAACTCGGTGGTTCGTAACAAACTTGGAAGTGACGGTGCTGTATGCACAAGTACTAGCTCTTGCTGCAGCTGTCACTTAGTTAGCTGGGACAAGTCCGCTAGGAGCTTAAGCTAACTTCTATGAGCTCTGAGAAGAAGCTTTTTGACTGATGGATGAAAGCTAACTCAAAGAAGGCTGATCTACTTGCAGAAGGAAACTGGAAAGCTGAAAGGAAACGTAAACTTTAGCAAACCCTAATTTTACCAACTATCCCTACTGATGCAAGAAAGAGGATGAAAGCTACTGAAATAGATGCCATTGACTTCTAGGAAGGTAAATACATGTATCTAAGCTACTTCTATAGTAACATCTGAAAAAAACATCTTTTTGTATTTTTGAATAAGTTGCCAGAGTTATCATGGATGCGATTTGACTGCTTTGACTGTGCAGAGGTGGATTGGCGAGAGGAAATGCTTGGAGGAGGTCAGGAAAGTTCAGATAGGGCCTAAGGGGTCCCTAACACCCTTCCAAAGAGTCTCACAGAGTTTGGCTATCAAGAAACCTCATTCGTGAGCCTCTATAGGAAGTCTGCAGGGGTTCTATAGGATGTCTGTGATTTTCTACAGGATGTCTGTAATTTTCTATAGGTTGTTTAGAAATGGGATTTTGGAGGATTGATGGAGAGAGATAGGTAAAGGAGTGAGTATGGAGGTAGGATAAGGGTTGGAGGTGGTCCAGGACTTGGTAGATGGAGTTGAGGAAAGATGTAGATGGCTGGATTTGTTCAAGGAGGACTGAAGCAATGTTTCACAAAAATTAGGGTTATGTGAGCAAATGGAAAACGTGACGCAAGAATCTAAGTTGAGGGATGGAGCAGATGGGTTTGATGGAGTATGGACAGATAGAGAACTGGTATATGTGCTCTGTAAGTTTTTTTTCCAACTGAACCAACGAAGACTTGTAAAATCAGAGACCTAGTTACGTTGACCTAATCTGATCTAGCTGACAGTAAAGAGAATGAACATAAGTTTTAACTGCAATGAAACCATGTATTCTAACTATGCAACTAAGCAATCAAGAATCTGAACATGTAACCAACTTCTGCAAATGAAAATCAAACACTAGTGATTGCATGGCAAAGCAAAGTTAGTGTTTTTGTGGGCAGCAAGGTCACCTTGATCCTAGCTCCTGATCCCATTGAGGGAGAGGTGAAATCAGAGGTGTTTGATGGCCCTTTTCTGAAGCTTTTCCCTGTTAATAACCTATCAACTCAATCTAAACATCAAAAGTCTTTCTAATCATCAACAGTGACCTAGTTAATCAACAAGATTTAATCTACTTAATAGAAATGTTTTTGCAAATACATAAAGAACAAATAACAATACATAAAGGAGGCATTGGCACTCGGGTTGGGCCCAACCCCAAGAGCTACCGGCTCCTATAAAGAACTCAGATCTGATGCCAAGTAAAGCTGCTTCTCATTACTCAAAAATAATCATCACAAGAAAGTTATATAGCAATAGCTACAAGAAAAGAAGCTGAGAAAAGGACAACACTATAGTGCAAATACCAACAGTTCCAAAAATAAACTACGAAGGCTGAGGCCTTCCTATTTGTACACTACGAAGGGCCTAGTAGCTCTCCTAAATTCAAGGGACTCCGCTGTTCCAACTGCTAGTAAACAGTCACTATTCCCAAAGCTGCTCGCATGCCTCTAGAATTCATTTTGGTGGCCTATTGAGCTCAGAGTTGAGGGTGGAGATTTCGAGGAAGGGTCATTTAATGCAAGATACAACCCCCCTACGAATCCTCACCTCAAGCTTGGCTATCACCTGTCCCATAATTGCTTGGTTTTGCTCCAAAATTTGTCCAAAAAACCTAAAATAACCACATATTAGCCTCCTTGGTAGAGTGACCACCCTTATTCGTTCAAATAACATAAACATACTAAAAAAAATGCATAATCTATGAAAAATGGAGGATTGAACAAGGACAATTAGGCAAAATGAGCCCAATAAGTTACCCAATTTGGGGCTCATCAAGGAGCTGATCAATAGGTGCGCTGGAAAAGAAACTACTACTGACGAGCCATGCGTAGTTAGGAAGCTTGGTAAACATAAGGCACAAATTTGACGTGAGATAATACTCACTGCGCAGATAAGAGAATACGAAATGGACCAAGTTATCTTGGACCTAAGGTCTGACATGAATGTTTTTCCAAAACAGACATGGGAAAGAATTGGGAGACTTGTTGTATAGTGGTCCTCGATTCAGTTAAGGATGGCGAATCAAGAGAAAATCATCCCAATAGGGAGGTTGCAGGGAGTAATAGTTGAGATCGAAGGTGCGAGTGCACTAGCAGATTTTGAAGTGATAGACATTGTGGATGACAATAATCCCTACCCTACACTCCTTGGGATTGATTGGACCACTGACATGAATGGGGTAATCAACCTAAAGAAGTGAAAGATGATATTTTAGAACAAATTTCTCCGCGTAGTGGTGCCACTAGACCTTGCAGAAGGACCACGCTATACAGAACCGGTCCACGATTATGAAAGTGATGATGATTTGGACCAGATTTACAAGATAACGGCATGAGATCAGGATTGGGTGAATTTTCCAGTAGATGGATGTATTGAATCGGATAGAGAGAGCTCCTGGACATTAGATTCAGAGGAAGAACTGGAGCACTGGCAGAATTGACTGCATGAAGTACCTACGTTGCGCTGTAATGTGATGACCAAGTTGTTGCGCTGTGTATCATTAGAGGTAAGAAATCTATCTTACTATGATCGGTTAATTGATGTTGATCACTTTTTGGATGCATTTGAAAGGGAAGTAATAGAGAAGCATCGCTTCTAGGCATTAGATTGAGCCCTGCATGCAAGATGGTGGGGTACACACAAATATATTTTGATGATTAGCGTGAATATAGGAGGATGATGAGGGTGCACTTTGGTCATTCGAAGGTGCAATTAACATAAAAATATGATGGGAGAAATGATCCACACGACCACTTGGCCAAATGGACTGAAGTGTACAGAGAAAAGCCTCAACTAGAATGGGTCCATCTATTTTGTCATGTCTTGGATGTTATACCAATGAATTGGTACTTGGAGACAAAACTCCGCCATGGCACCGAAGAATGGGATATTTTGCGCCAAGGATTTTTTATGACATTTAGTTTTGAGGATGAATCTAAATCTATCAATGAAATGTTGCAGGAGGCTAAGACAACAATTTTTAGGATACCGCAGGATCCTCTAGATTTGATTAAACCTGATTGGACCACCTAACTGAGCCATGCTTTGGAGTTCTACAATGTCACAGTGGAAGAAGAAGGCGGAGACCCGAGGAAGATTAATATTCTAGATATTGAAGGATATCGTGAAGTTGAAGGGCCACAACTAGAGATCCCAAATATAACTGAGCCGCTCAAAACCGGGCAGGTGAACATTGGCATGGAGGCAAAGGCAAAGTTTTGCAAAGATTGGGGACTACTAGGACTATGTGCCAGTTATTATTGAACCGGTGGAAGAATCCGATTGGGGAAGCCCAATAGTGGTTCAGGACAAGAAGCAGAAGGAATAAATAAGGATATGCATAGATCTCAGGAAGTTGAATGATTCCTACGTGCATGATCCCTTCCCAACTCTGTTCACCGATGAGGTCCTGGATAATGTTGGCGGCCAGGAAGCATATTCGTTCTCTGATGGTTCTCTGGGTACCGTCAGATCAAGATTGTGTCAGAGGATAGAAGTAAGATGGTCTTCATGACTGAATGGAGGTGCTTCCAGTATATGGTGATTCCTTTTGGGCTGAAGAACGTGTCAGTGATCTTTCCAGGCATAGTCATCGTGACGTTCAAGGATTTCGTTCATAAATTTTTGGAAGTATACTTTGACGATTGGACAGTGTCTGGACTGGTGAAGCGCCATGTGGCAAGCCTACGCTTGATGCTAGATACATGCCGAAGGTACCAGATCATGCTCAATTTGAAGAAATGTTTTTTTTGTGCCCCTTTTGGGATATTGCTGGGCCATGCGGTATGCAGACAAGTCTTGATGGTAAACCCTGCGAAGATCACGGTCATAATCAATTTGTAGGTGCTAAGGAGTGTAAAACAGGTACGCACAACATTGGGGCATATGAGATACTATAGGAAATTCGTCAAGATCTATGCCCAGATCATTGCACCAATGGAAAAATTATTAAAGAAGGATGTTACGTTATGTTGGAATGAAGAATGCCATAAGAGCTTGGATGTGTTAAAGGAGAAAACGCTCACCGTGCTGATCCTAGTCTTCTCGCATGAGAAGAAGGAATTTCATGTACATGCAGACGCGTCATGTATTGCACTGGGAGTAGTACTTGTTATCACTCGGTTGTTCTCAAAAGTTGTAAGAAAGGGAATACAGCCGAGGTAACCACAGACCAATCTTTTAGACACAGATTCTAGCCAATCTGGATCCAGAGAAGGCTCTCTCTTTATATTTAGCTTTGTTTTAAGGTGTATTAGGCTAGTTCTGAAGTGCAAAGGTTTGTTTTGAATTTTGGTTGGAAGGATGGGGACTCAATAGAATAGTGAGGTAAAACTGAAGAGTTTCAGTCCATTGGGCATGATGGAATCAGAGGAGAGTGGCTTCCTGGGTTAAGTTTCTTATCAGAGGATTTATTACAGAGCAAGGTACTCAAATATGGAACAATTCATAGGTTGAAATTTGGTGGAATGGAGTCAATGGGTGAAGGGCAATTAAGAATCTTTCATCATGTTGAGAGAGGGAAAGTGGATGATTACTGCCAAGGAGAAATTAAGAATTCCTTAACTAGTTTTCAAGATGAAAGAACCAGGGGAAACAGGAGCATTTAAGAATTCACTGTTTATGCTAATTCTTGAAGAAAACATTAATAATAACAGAGATTGAACACAGAGTGCAAACAAGCAAATTCTGGGTTATTGTTTTTCTCTATTACTTAGATCATAAAACATAGATGATATAGTAAACATAGAAACTGTAAAACACAAGTTAGAAGAGACTTATTGATCCATGAAATGATTCAAGAATTCTGCAACATGGTCTTTAGCATCAAATCTTCATCCAGTGAGCAAGACAAAATGGTTCCAACAGCCTTTTTATTCCAAAATTGTTCAGTATTACAGTCACAGCTACGAATATCCACCACCAACCAACCCCAAATACCTTGTGGGGGGGGGGGGTATTTATACAAAAATCCCAAAATATTATGCAAAATATCTGATAGAAATAAATATCTGCTGACAATTAATGCTTTTCTTACATAGATAGAGAGACAGTCTCGAAAACAGAGAGACAATAAATGGTGCAATAAATTCATGCTGCGTTGGTTGATCCGAATTAAAGAGAAGTACTGGAGGTAGATGCTACAAGTCAGTTTGTTAGATGTCTCCCACTGATCCTTTGCAATGATCTTCTACTCCGGACCTGGTATTTGATGTCTCTGTAGCTTCCTTAAAGTCTCATCAGTCTCCATGTACCTGAAGAAATTAGGTGGGGTGGTGAACAAATGCTTCACCCCATGCTCTATGTAGAAAAGATTTTCCATGTTGTCATAAAGGGACTGGCCAGATGGGAGTGCCTTTTGTGTTGAAGTACTTGAAGATGCACTAGCTTGATTGACATAAAATGTATTTAATTGGTGTATATAGTCCTTGTGCTTCATCAAACGATCATTGTCTCCCACAGGACTTGGCAAACCCTTTTGATTAAGGACTATAAATTTGTCCGTGAAAGAGTCAATTTCTACCTGCATGTCTTGGCATCTTCTGTCCAAGTTTTTCATTAGATTTCTCATGGTTAGAACTCTCTTGATGTCCAAAATGGTACCTGTTATGTCTCTGATATCCAATGCTGCAAGTTCTTCACTGGTCTTGTTATTCAAAAAATTGATTAGCATGTTAGCTTGCTCAGGGATTTGCTCCAATATAGCTCTTGTTTTCTGAACTTCCACTTTGGCTACTTTTATCAAATCAATCTACTCATAAATGGTCTGAATAGACCTCCATACACCAGTAAGTGATTGAATGATGTTGGTCCACAAAATTCCTCTGATTTCTTCCAGAGGCTTATGCAGAGAGAGATCCTTTTCCAAGGTTCTTGCCTTGTTCTCCAATGCGTTGACTTCCCTTGTCTTTTCCGCCACAGTCATTTTGGATTTATCATAGCTTTGTTCAATCTTTGCCAGTTTTTCTTTGCCTTGCTTCAACTTAGATACTTGGAGTTTTAACTCCTCCATGGCTTTGATTAAATGCTCGATGGTCATGGCTGTACTGCTACTTGGTGTTGTTGCTGTTGATGTTGCTCCTGCTGTTGATGGTGGGACAATGGAAGGCACTGTTGTTATAACTGTGGGAGGGGTAGTTGTGGCCATTGGAGTTACTTCAAGTGGCTGGGAGGTTGAATCTCCATGCTTTTCTTGTAATGCTTTCTCCAATGCCTGCTCTGTCTCACTCAATCTTTCATTCAACCTCATGAGCAGGTCCATCATGTCCTCCTCGGATTTCTGCTGCACAACATCTATTGTCTATGGATGCATAGAAGGAGGCATTTTGAGCTGTTTTCTGAGGGCAACAATGTCCTCTTCCTTCTTCCTTATTAATTCTTTTATGCCTTTGGCATCTTTGGGATCATGTCCCAGTTCAATGATAATATCCTCCAAATATTTTATCTTGTTGTCCTTTGCCAGAGAGGAATCTTTCTCTAAATCTAGCTAAGCAGAGGTGTTCTCCAATGAGTTTTGTAATTTATCGGCCAACATTGCCTTGTCAGCTAGTGTAGAATACGCCATTTCTCCTGTCCGTTTGTGCAGCTCAATCTGGTCTATTGGATGAATGTCTTTGGCTAAGACCTCCAGATTTGTCCTGATATAATCAACTGCTAACTGTGGTTGCTGCACCTTGGGCTTGAAATAACTCATGATCATTTTTCCCTCCTTTATATCATATGCAGACATCAATCTTCGCTGTTTTGTGGGGGCCATCTTAAGATATTGGTCATAAATTTGCAGCCTTAAAGGATCATTTCTAGCCTTTATTTCTGTGAATGTTCCTTTGACATCAGAGGTCTGCTTGCTTGGTGGCCTTATGGATGAAACTTCCACACTATGCTGCCTTTCCAGCTCCTGCCTGTGTGAGCTGGTTGATGTATCTATCATTGGGGATGTCGGTGGGCTGGTTGCCCTCTCTCCTCTCAGGCTTTCTAATGTTTGTTCAATGATTTCCTCTTCAGATAGAGGATTCAGTCTTTTCCTTTTAGCACTTGGCTGTTCTGCAGGTCCGCTGATGGGTGTGGCCTCTTCTCTATCCCTTTTCTTACCTTTTCCTCATTTAGAGGAGTCTGTAGTGCTGGTATCTCTGCTGCTTTGGTCTGCACTGGAGGAATTTGCTCCTGTTGATCTGTCATAGTTTGTTGCTCTGTGCCTGCTACTTCCTTGCCCTTTGAAGAACCTGAAACTGGTGTGCTGCCCCCTTGTATAGGTTGCTGTGAAGTCCCAACAGAAGATGTACCCACTCCCGTTTGCTGAGGCAATTTGAAAGATACCTGTCCAAAAGAGTCTAGGTCAAGGGTCTTTTCTAAATCTTTCATAGCTTGTTCCATTTTTTGTTACCGAGTAAGTTCTTCTACTAATGTACCTTCTATCCATTCATCCTGATTGGCATATTATTCTACTTCAGGGATCCTATGATGTGTAAGCTGATAGCCGGTTTTTTAATTTTCTTTCACTTATAAAGCCATTTAGGTCATATCATACCCACCATAAGCTTTTCTTCAATTTCAGGACTTCCCCTAATATTTTATCAGCATCTTCCCATGCTTCCCTTTTGTTAATGATAAAGGGGCCTAATTGGTTTCTTATCCTCAGCTGAGCTTTCTTCTTCACATTGCAAAAGTGAGTCAAATATGCATTAATAAGTTGGCTGGAATATTCCAGAGCAAACAGTCTCATAGGCACATATTTGGGTAGCTTATAAGGGCACAACTCACAACCATATATCCTGATTTCGGTGTGATCCTGGTAGAAATACTAGTCACCTATCCTATAGTTCTTGGAGAGTTGTAAAATCTTCCTTATGTCACCAGGAAGCCTAGGAGGAGGAGCTCCTATCAATAGAGTGTGGGCTGAATGTATGAACAGGTCAATGAATTCACAGTGAGTATAAGGGGATTCAATAATTCTGTGGAAGACTGAGGTCCAAAAGATTACAGACCTCCTCTCTCCTTTGGAATCCAATTTCCTGATGGGAAATATAAAAATGTCTCGGTGATAATACAACAGCGGATGGTATATGAAAGTTTTGTATTTAAACACTCCTTCTCTTTCCAAATTCATAAATTGACCATGGATTTTGTTAGCAATGAAAGAGGCATAGTCATACTTAATAGCAGGGGGCTGTCCTGGGGTAAAGGCGGATAACAGGACTAGGACCATCTCATCCACAAATTCATTGGACCTGAATCCCAATATCATTGATATCATGTCTAGAAGAATTCTTCCAGTCTCATTGAAGGAGACATATAAATAAGGAGGTGGGCCTTGGGGCGGGCATTCTGGCTTCATGAATAACTTAGCAATCCTAGCTATTTTTGCATTGGACAGTTGAGAGCCTTGCTCTAGTAAAAATCCCATAGAAAGAGGAGCAAGAGGCTTAACTGGATGGAATTGTAGCATTTCATTGATAGACTCAACAGTTATGTAGAAGAGGACAGTTTGTGATGGAGAGATAACTGCTTTACTGATAGGGTCATAATTTGCACAGTAGTGGCGAATAATATCTGGGAATATATTGACTGACGGAAGGTAGTACCTAGGGAGGTTGGATTCCCATATTCCATAGATGTCAGAATAGTCCAAATAACTGTTTCTGACTAGGCAGAAAGTTTGCAAATGATTTTGGCAGCCAATTGGGTCTCTTATTCGGAAATATCTGTCGGCCAAGGGTAAATGATGCTGGTCTGTATGAGGTGCATTGAGAGGCGCGACATTGAGGGCCACAGGGGCTTCCATTGCTCAATTTTCTGTGTTTTTAAACCGGTGGTTGAATTTCTGTGGAAAAGAGGATAAAAAGCAGTTTTGAATGGGATGGTATGGCAATTATGGACTGTTTTGGCTTGAATTTGGCTCTTACAGGCACAACTTTGTAGAGGAAAACCAAAAACACAGGTTCGAGAGTTGGAAGAGGGTAAATACCTATGTTTTGGAAACACATGAGTGCAATTGGCAGGTCGACCGACAAATTGAGGCGCAGAATGCTGGAGTTTTCTGGTCAGGGTGGCGGACTTGAGCTTGCGCAGCTGCTTGGACATTAATTTGCATGCAACAGTCTTGAAACAAACAAATGAAAATGAACGAAAATGATGTTTTTTAAGGGTTTTTTGACAAAAAATCGGCTTCGCGGGCTTTTTGGCACTTTTTGTCTGGTGACATCAGTGTGACGGGATAGTTTGTTGTGACACGGGGTACGAAATGGTGACGTGGTGATGACGTGGTCGTGACGTCAGCAAGGGAATCAACAGGGGCAGTAATTGGTTTGGACCCGCATCGCATATCGGCCAAGGTGGTATTGGGAGGAGGAGTTGCGAGCATGCCGGGGAGACGCCACGCATCCAAGGTATGGCGGGAATATCACCAACTCCCCGAGTGGTAATCATCAGAGGGCAAGGGTGCCGTGATATGGTTGTGGGCCGTCTGATCAACGAGCCTAGATCGAACGGCTGGCGCTCAATGGAGATGGCGGAGGGCTATGGCGTGGGGGTCCAATCATATTAAATGCTTTTTAATGGTTTCGAGACTCATTTGAT
>Ga0181463_1000447_pt1 | contig 11604 bp, 5 predicted proteins | sample InSIn1gowninarea_FD_119071 | JGI IMG/M metagenome (GOLD analysis project Ga0181463, IMG submission 119071) | Clean room microbial communities from NASA Spacecraft Assembly Facility at Jet Propulsion Laboratory, Pasadena, California, USA -... ... | reverse complement strand
TGATTATTATTATTATTATAGATGGGGGGGTGTAGGGCCATCATCATGTAGTTTAATACATTGCGGTGAAACGTTTTGTCCCAATGGTGAAGTACCTTGTAGGATAGAAAGTAGTGCAATTCCATTCACAATTGGTGTTCATTTTGGACCAAGTGCTCGAGAGGAATCTCCTGAAGATAATTTAGGAATGTGTTTAACTTACGAACAGTTACCTTGTGATTAAAACTAGTCAGAAATTGTTTTTTGAAAGATAATAATTTATATACTTTTAACGAGCTTTCTTTATTGTTTTAAAAAAGTAGATTGAAAGTCAAAGAAGAAACATCTCTTTATTTAAAAATTATTATGTTTGTACAATTGTTGCTGTTATTTAATATAAAATAAAATACTAAAAATGATTACAGAGTATTAGAAAATAGAATAAGAATAACACAGTTTGTAGAAAAAGTAATGATATAAGTGATTAATTTATTTTTTAATGATAATTAATAGTATAAAAAAAATCTTGCAATCAGGATTTTTTAAAATAGCCGCTAATTTAATCACTAAAAATTACAGATTTCTATTTTACATGTGTCAAATGTCAAATAGCTGTCACTTTGTCAGCTTAGTATTTTTAGGTTATATTATTATTTGAACGGATTTTATTGCAATAAAAGTTATTTTTTTTAAAGTGATTAATGATTATCTATCAATATTATGGATAATCTAACTTATCCTTACAGTCATTTAGAAGGGGGTCAAGAAGGACCGATTCGTTGCATATTTTTTTGCGAATTCCATCCAATTGCAGGTCCAATAATTGTTTGTCAAGTAAGTACCACAATTTACCAAAAAACATAATCCAATTGTATTAAATATTATTTTAGGAACCTGAACAGTACATTTCGAAAGAATTATTTGATAGTATTAGCGTATACATTATAACCAAAGCTGATTTACGTCGAAGCACAATTACAGTGTAATAATAATTATTATACCTCACAGTTTAATTTTAATAATTATTCATTTTTTTTGTCTTATAGTACATTGTCAGATTATAAAATCTTGGGGTTTCCTGTGAAAATTGATGATAAAAAGTATGCACGGAACGCTTATCATTTCAATTTATGTTTTGTCTGTGACAGTAACGTAAGGACTGTACATTATGAGCCTGTTGTAACAAAATTCTCCGAATATTTAATGTCTATGGAGATGGAAAGTAGTTTTTTATCGGATGGAAAAGCAGCTCAACGTTTACTTCCAATTTTGAAACAGGTCATTGAAGATTTAAACACCAAAGGTACCATAATATTTATTAAATTGTTGGTTTGGAGTTTTTTTCTTTAAATAAAAGACAATTGTTGATCAAAACTCTAATATATTTTTATTATAAAACGGCTAGTTTCTAAGATTTAGTTTATCTTCATCATCAGGTTTTATATTTAAAGTTTGACGGAAAACAATTAACTTATAATTAATAATAAACAATTGATGAAATTGAAATTAAAAGTAGGCATGAATTTGTCTATTTCAAAATATATTAATGAATTATATTGTGTTGTTAATAAATTTAGATATTTAAATAAAGTTATTATTTATTATAAAATTTGAAATTATATCTGAAGGAGGTATAATTTCGTTAAGTACTAAATTTGAAATTTTTTGTTTAAATAAATTTATAAACAAACTTTCACTGAAATATATAGTATTGTAGTTATCGGCATTGAAAAGTACTTTAGGAGTAGTGTTAGGAAGATGGGTAATGTTTAAGATGTAGTCGGAAAAATTGGATCGTTCAATATTGTTTAATCTAATATATCGAATATGTTCATTACGTCTAATTTTTATTCAACGTTTAGTTTGACCTATATATAGACAAGAACAAGAACAAGATAGTAAATAAATACCTGGAAGATCAGTATTTTTAGTTTTATCAATTTTAGAGAATTGGATATTGCTTAGAGAAGTAAGTTTAGTAAAAGAAATATGAATGTTATATAAAGAGAGAAATTTAATAATCTTGTTAAAATTTATTGGAAGAAATGGAATAGAAAAATATATTTGTTTATTATTGTTTATTAAAGTTGAAGAAAGGGAAGGAAAGGATTTAATATAACTTTTTTTGTAAAATTTTTGAAAAACTGAACGTATAATTTTTGTAGAAAATTTTTTTCTTTTTCTATTTGTAGTATGATATTAAATTCTTTTTGAAACTTGATATCATTTAAAGGAATGTTGAATAATCGAAAGAAACAAGTATTAAAAAATGCTAATATATTTTTTAGATGACAATTAGAATAATAATTTATAATGTTATTTGTACATGTAGATTTTCTATATATAGAAAAAGAAAAATTATTACTAATTATTAAAATAGAAAGGTCTAAAAAATTAATTGAATTATCACCAATTTCTACAGTAAATTTGATTCTATTGTGTAAAGAATTGATAAATTGAAGAAAATTATCAATATCTTTATCTGATCCTGAAAATACAACAAAAATATCATCAACGTATCTAGCCCAGAATAGAATATGTTTATCGAAAAGAGAGTTGGAAGAGATTTTAAGTTCTAGATTAGACATGAAAATTTCAGCAAGAAAAGGTGATAGTGGTGAACCCATAGCTAAACCTTCATTTTGTGTATAAATATTATTATTAAATTTAAAGAAGTTTTGTTTGAGAATGACAGTTAATAATTGAATGTCATTTTTTGTTGAAAGATTTAGATCAGAAGGTGATTTATTAAGATGATCAGAAACTAAAGGAATACATTCAGAAATAGGAATAGAAGGAAAAAGGTTTGAAACATCAAAACGAATTAATTTATGTGTTGAATTTATTATATTTTGAGATTTAAATTCAATAAGTCTATCAACAAAATGTTTTGTATTTTTGATTGAAAATTTGTTATTGAATATGCAATGATTTAATAAAATTAGTAATAAGGTTTATGAAGGTAGATAAACTTAAGATTTATAAAATCTAACAATAGGTCTCATATATAAAGTAGGTTTATGTATTTTAGAAAACGTATATAATGTTTGGATTAAAGGGTTTTTGGACATAGGAATAATTTTTAATATTTGGTATAATTTTTTAATTGTAGGAAAGGTATTTTTACAGGTTTTATTAAGGAGATTTATATATGAAGGTAAAGGGTTGCGTGAAATTTTAGAAAACTCAGGTTCAGTTAGAATAGCATTAGATAAGGAAATATATTGATGATTATCTAAAATAACAATACAATTTCCTTTATCTGTTTTTGATATAATTAGATTATTACGAATTTTAAAAATAAAATTTTTTAACATTAAATATAGAAACCTGATGATGAAGATAAATTAAATATTCGAAACTAGTCGTTTTAAAATAAAAATATATTGGAGTTTTGATCAAAAATTGTCTTTTATTTAAACCAAAGGTACCGATTTGTTATGTTAGTATATTATATACTAAGGTACAGACGTGTAGTATTATAACCCGAGGGCCAGTTTAGACCCCGAAGCGCAGCTGAGGGGTATAAGAGACGTCTGGACCGCAGTTTATATATTATTTTTTTCACTACTAGTCCAGTTATTTATGCAAAAGTCCTCTGAAAATTATTTCAAAATAAATTAATGAAATGCAATAGTTGCCATTCCTTATTTTTTGTCGCTATGCAGCAAATAGTTGTTTGGTTGCTATGTATCTTACAATGTGTTGCTACTATTAATTGCTAAATTGACACAACATTGACAAAGGCTGTCATTTATTTAAATTCTAATTTATGTTTTTATTTCGCAAAAATTTAACTAAAACAACGATTCTATTACACGAAATACCATTTATTACAATCTACCCATAATATTAAATCATGTAATCGATTAAATTTCTTAATATTCGAAGCAAGAATCACAAAAAACATAAAATTGTTCATTATTAACCGCTGGTTAATAATAGAAAAATGCAGGCTTCCCATTGGCTTATCATGTCATAAAGGGAAAGAAAATAACCTTCACATCATTGTCATCAACGTCATAATGCTATGTTTAATTGCTAGTAGTGAAAAAAACAATTTATTTCAATCGTCTAACAAGACAAGTCATATATTAGGCAAAATAAAAAGCCTACATTCTGTTTAGTGGATATGACAACACTACAGTCCTTGTGGCTCGGTGATACCACTAGACAGGGAAACAGGTAAAATATCTATTAAAAGTTTGAGAAAGAAGTCTTTTTCTTATTGTAGTGTTTTACAAATATTTCAACCTCAATTTTTAACATTCACATGTTGGCAAGTAACTAAAATTTAGACTGCAACTTATTCCTTTCTTTCCGATATTCTCCTTTCTTTGGTATGTGCTTTAGTGATAACTGTGTTATTTTATATTGGTTGATTTTAAGAACGTATCTACCGTTTTGAACGTGACGATAATTTTATAGGTGGCGTAAGCATTCAGATCGCAAGAAAAATTACTTATTATTATAATAAGCCCAACCTACTCTGATAAACGTACGTGTGTGTTGGAGAAGGGAATCCATTGCTTTATCAATGAAATACAATATTATTTATTTGAAGTTACGGATAAGATTATATTATGTTACTCTACTATACTGTCGATAATATTTTTATTCTTTTAGAGTAGTAATTGGTAAAAAAATTATAATAATTATTAAAAAATTAATCAAATTAGATATTTAATTATTTAAGATGTAGGTAAATATGGATCTAAGTATTATTATCGTGAATTAATAAAACGCCAAATATTCTTTTCTAATATACTAAAAGTATAATATTTATTTATTGAATCAGCATAAAGATACTTGCTTATCAAAATAAGACTTATATTTACCGAGAAAACGTTTTAGGAATATGGAAGTATATATAATTTTTTGTACTACATCTTAACTTATTACAGGGGGAAACCATAAGAAAAAAAAACGTGCCGTATGTGGTGGTAAGGAAATGAGTCATAGGTCATACTTATTTAGTATAGTGAGAGTATTATACTCAATAAAAAGTCTGAATATAAAGAACTGTTTTATTTTTCAAATATCTCAAAATGAAATAAAGAAGTAGCCGTTTCACTCAATAATAAAATCAAAGGGGTTCGGAACGGATAATTAACTTCATAACTTTTATTTTTGAGTTACGGTGGTAGGTTTATGACGTCAACACATGATAATAAATACTACTAAAACAATTATTTTCGATATAGTTATAAAGAAACTTATCTTCGAAAATCAAAATTTTATTCCTAAACAACTCGAGTAAAGTTTGATCAATTACAATGTTCTTCAAAATATACAATCTTACATTAAAGAACTACACTATTTATTTTTATTTCTTCCAAAAATCGCTTTGGTCTCGTTGTATTTTAATTCTAAAACTGTTAAGAAATAACAAAAACTATTAACATTTTTGATATTTTTGAAACAATCCTTGTTCATTTTTGAATATTGAAACAGATCGGTAAGGTAAGTAAGGGTACATGCAACCCCCTCATTTCAACCCCTTAATAATGACTAATTAAATTAGAATATAATCATTTATATAGTAGCCAAACAACAAATAAATTTTCATAAAAATATAGATGAAGTAAAGAAATTTTGGTAATTTCAACCCTTACTTCTCACCCCTTTCAAAAAAGTTAATTCTATATAGAAGATAGGAATATATCTTATTTTTACAATATCAAAAATCAATTTTTTTACGTAAAAAATCAAAAAGATGAAATTGTGGTAATTTCAACCCTCACATCTCACCCCTATCAAAAACGTTAATTCTAAATAGAAGATCAGTATCCTATCACTACGATATCAAAAATCATTTTTTTTTTCTGAATATTGAAAAAAAATTAAATTTTTAAATTTCAACCCCCTCATTTCAACCCCTTAATAATGACTAATTAAATTAAAATATAATTATTTACATTAGAGGCCAACAACTAATCAATTTTCATAAAAATATGAATGAAATAAACAAATTTTGGTTGTTTCAACCCCTTACGCTCACCCCTTGCAAAAAAGTTAATTCTAAATAGAAGATCAGTATCCTATCACTACGATATCAAAAATCACTTTTTTTTCTGAATATAAAAAAAAATTAAATTTTGAAATTTCAACCCCCTCATTTCAACCCCTTAATATTGACTAATTGAATTAGAATATAATTATTTATATAAAAGGCCAACAACTAATCAATTTTCATAAAAATATGAATGAAATAAACAAATTTTGGTTGTTTCAACCCCTTACGCTCACCCCTTTCAAAAAAGTTAATTTTACATAGAAGATCAGTATCTTATCACTACGATATCAAAAATCTATTTTTTCATAAAATGTTTGTGTAAAGAATAAATTATATTATGTAATAAATAATTTTATTATATATACCTACCTATATTCATTATTATAGGATCATAATCGAAAGATATATACTGAAAAGTCATACCCTGCTAAAATTAGATGAAATAATATTATATTTATTTAGTTATAAATTCATGATATATAATAATAATTACTAAGTAACTGCTAATAAATGAATTGTAAGGCAAAATACATATGAAATGAATAAGATATACGACTATGTTTGCAAGAAGTACACCGCCATTTCAATTATAAGTTAAAATAAAACCTGATTGGTTGGTTAATATCATGGTTTACTTTTAACAACGATAAGACTGTAATTTTAAGGCCGTACCAATAATGGGTGTGGTCTATTGGTACAGTTTGCAGATATTTTTAAACAGCACTAAAATTAATGAAAATATTGAAACAAATGAAATTTATTACAAAAGGTATTACATGTGCCTTTACTATCTATAAGTTTTAAAATCCAAAAATGGACAATAACCGTCTCAAAAATATTATCGAAAACGATGCTTATTTTTTTGTTATTTTTTAACAGTTTTAGAATTAAAATACAACGAAACCAAAGCTTTTTAAAAAAAATAAAATAATAGATAGTGTAGATCTTTTATCAAAGATCGTATATTTAGAAGAACATTGTAATTGATCAAACTTTACTCGAGTTGTTTAGGAATATAATTTTCAACTTCAAAGATAATTTTCTCTATAAGTAATTTGAAACCAATGGTTTTGGTAATACTAATTATTATGTTTTGATGTCACAAATTTATTACCATAACTTAAAAATGAAAATTATGAAATTAATGATTCGTTCCGAACCACCTTAATCCATTTATATTTTTAGATATTGCTATTTCCTTTTTAGGGTTCCGTACTTCGTAAAATAAAACGAAACACTTTGTTGTCCGTCCGTCTGTCAAGACCCTTTTTCTCAGAAACGCGTAGCGATATTAAACTGAAATTTATACCAAATACTCAGGTCTACTGTCCCTTCTGACTGTTGAAAAATCTAACTTTTAAGCCATGAGCTGAGAATCTTGAAATTTGGTATGAAGCAACGTCATATAGCACAGATAATGGAAAACATGTAAAAACTTAAATGCATGCATCCTCTTCTATCGTATTGAATATGTAGCTCGGGACTCTTTGTCGCAACCTTCTAGCCACCTCAAAATTTCACTTTTAAAAAGTGCCAACCGTCATTCATGCCAGATTTATTGCAGCCAATTCTATATCATTGTGTTCATAATAAAACAGAGCTGATTTTGATATAAAATTTATTTATTAAACAAATATGTGAAAATAACTAGTATCAATATACCTGTTTGTGCCTGCCAACCTAGTAGTTATGCCAGGGAAAAAAAAGGCAACCCAACGTTTGCATTTTCTACAGGCTCCATACTTTCGATTGGTATTAAATTTATTCGTTAAACTTATTAGTGCAATGCTTAATGAAAAGTCAATTTTTAATTAATTATAATCTAGCTAAGAATTTTTTAGCCAACCCACTACTGATATATTTTTTAATATATTAAAAAATGGAACCCATATAGATTCGTTATGTCTGACTGTCTGTCCGTGCGTATGTCAGAGACATTTATCTCTAAAACTTGAAGAACTATACTATTGAAATTAAGTAAGTAGATGTATTCTGTAAACTGTATTAAAATTTTACATAAAAATAAAAAAAAAATTCAATTTTGGTGGTTTCTCATACAGAGGAATATAGTTCCTTCAATTTTGATTTGTTTTTTTTTTTTTTTGAGAAACTACCTTCATGACAATAATTAACATTTGTCTTTTCTGATACTCCTAGTTTTCCATTTTTTATTCTGATATTACCATAATATGAATTTTTCTTTTGTTTTTATTATGCCAATTATTTATTGTAGCTTTTCTGTCATATCCCTCTGATTTTCTTACTTACTTGTTCTCAGTTTTTTTACGAGTATCATTTTCATTAAATCCATGTTTTACGAAGCCTTGCTTAGGCTTATGAATATATATAATTTCATCAGATAAGGGTACTAGTTCTATGGCAATGAGGCTTTTATTGACTTCGTTTTTGGTTTGCGGGTGACATTTTATGCCACAGCTGGCTTATCCCTATCGGCCACCTGCGGGAGCATCTGATAATATGCTTATATTTTCAATCACATTTTAATTGCATGTTTCTTGGAGCTCGTTTATTAAGATTGGAAAAAGTTTTTTCCAACATCCATTTAGACAGCTGATTTCATCCCACGATCTTCACAATAACGATAACTAATCGTCTTTAATAGTTTTTACTAAACTGTCTTTTAAAACACCATCTTTTTCTTAAATGAAGATAATAGAAACAGCCTATGAATACAACAATACTACTGTATTGATCTAGATAATCTTAATATAAAGATGTTTTTTATTCATTTTATTTTGAAGATTTTCTAGAACATTGATCATTAGTAGAAAGACTTTGTGTATGTATTTAGATGGCATCAATTTTGATGGATCTACCTTTAATCAAAAGCTAACACTTGCAGTGTGACCCATTAAAATTTGATCATTGTCTGTTGAGTATTTTTGTAAAAAGATATTTAAAAAACATATTTATTATTGTACATTAAAAATTCTATCAGAATTTGTATGTAGGTTGCATATACACTCTCTAGATGGCATTGTGATCGAGTGACAATTAAACATAGCCTCAATTCCTTATTTTTTTCAAATTCAATTACTGTCTTATTTTCAACCGATTTCAAAAAAAAAAACGGTTATCAGGTTCACATTTATGTACGTATTATCATTTGAATTAGTTAATATTTGAGTATGATGATCTATTTAAGCTTCCGAGTGATATCGAGATGAATCTTTTCGCTCTAATGCAGATACGTTTCAATTTTGGATTCTGTCTAAGATTCATCAAAAATAAATAATAATAACAGAAAATAGGTGTGGAAATTTTCATTTCTAGAAAAGAAGTTTATAATTATTATTTTTCAAACATTGCTTGGGAACCCTTTTACGTTTAATACCTCTTGATATTTTTTAACCAATTAGTCGACTAGATCTTGTAGAGTTTCTAAAGGAGTTATAGCGAATCTGACTTTATTATACAAAACAGTTGGTTTTGATTTTAAATTAGTATGTGTTCTTATCTAGTAATCAATAGGGCTTAGATCCAAAAATTGAGAACATCATTCAAGTATTTGAATGCTTTACTCTGCGATTCAATCTTTTGCTACCTTGATGTTAAAATATTTATTGTTTGGGATTACAACCTCAGATAATAATTATCAATTAACTAGAAGGCTTCTCACTATTCTACTTGTCACTGTAAAACTGATTAGAAATTTTGTTTTTAATTTGACTGAAAATAATGGAACTAAATTTTGAGATTTTTTAACATTTTTATCACTTCGTAAACTTGTTTTACAAGTTTTTTCCAGATTTGGCGAATTTCTTACATTTCAAATTTTGTATTATTTTCGTTACCACCATTTTAGAAATATTTAAACATTCTGCAATTAATGGTGCTTTATTCGCATTTTAAATCGATTTACAATTTTTTGTTTAGGCTCATATAAAATTGAACGACGATTAAATATGAGAAAAAATTTTTGTAATATAATTGTAGTGTATTACTAAATTTGAATATTTCAAAGTCTAAGATAAGAGTAGGTAGCTTCCATACTTATTTCTAATCAAAAATTTAATATCGAAATAAAAACGTTAACAAACCTTATCTCTGAATAAAAGTGGTGAAACAGCTCTCATCACAAATTTTCATTTCTACTTCATAATATATCTTAGGATCAAAAAATAAGATACAACAAAATTTAAAATTTCATCTTTCCACCCCCTACTAGGGTGAACAGTGCTCTTTTTCAATAAAAATTTTATCTCCGAACTTTATTGACAAAAATTTTGGATTGGACTTATTGTTAGACGACTACTCTACCTATACCTATACATACAATACCATCCGAAGCCATTATGACCTTGAAATTCAAGGTCAAAACTATAAATTTGCGATAACTCTTACTAAACCCCATGCCACAACACTTTTTAGTTATCCATCATCTTCATCATCCAAAAATCTATAAAAATACGTTTTGTCTAAAATTTTCCGGATGGTGCCTCACCCTCAAAAATATATTATTTTTTGGTTTTTTATTTTGGTTATCAATTTTTTGAAATTTCATTTCCTAGGAAAATTCTTTTTGCTGAAGGATGCGTCTAGGTAAAAAGACAATTTCTAAGTTTTTTAAGAGCATTCCATACGAAGCCATTATGACCATGACCTTGATTATTCAAAAGCAAAACTTTAAAATTGCGATAACTCTTTCATGTCATAACACTTTTATTTTCCCATAAGTACTGTTTATTATCCAAAAACCTATAAAAACTAAAAATACACTTCATTCAAAATTTTCCCGGTGGTGGGTCAACCTCAAAAAATCAATTTTTGTTTTTTCAATATGACACTTTTGACCATATTTTTAATAAAAAAAAATTATAACAATATTTTCTACACCATCAGAAAGTAGAGATTTCAACGAATAAAAAGCCCACCAACTTTTTTAAAAAATCAGATATTTTGACGCGTGAATTTTCGATTGAAAATTAGGGTGCTTTTTCGATATTAAATTAAAATACCACCAAATTTCGTGAAAAAAAAAATTTCTTTGATAAAGATAAAAATAAAAAACCAAAAACTCGGTTATTTCAATTTTTCAAATAAATTTTGAGGTTATGTGAAAAAAGTGTAAATACAAAAGTTGTAGATCTTTTCATTACCTACAACTTTGCCATTTACATTTTTTCCATAAGACTTGTAGTTTTGCCGGAAATCGAGATAAACCGATTTTTACCCTTAAAAACTCACCCCCTCCCACTTCCCGACCCCGAATCGACCGTAATTTATTTTTCCTTTCATTTTTATTATATTTCCTTCCTTTTCCAATGGGTTTCATCCTACTATAATTTTTTTTCACTTTTTACCTTTTTTAAAGGCTTCGGCACTGGTCTATTCAGTGTATAATAATCGATACAAAACTGTCCCAATGACTGCTTAATATTTTTTAGAAATTTTGTTAGGTAGGCGTAATCTATTTAATTATAACTATGAGAATACAAGTCAAAAAGCAAATTGATTTGATATTAATTAGATTTTAGAACTTGATTAAAGTTGATATAAAAATATAAAACAAGAAGTAAAGTATATTTATATTATTATAATATTTTATCACAGTTAATATAGCACAATATAAAAAAAAATTATAATTA
>Ga0181463_1000443_pt1 | contig 11643 bp, 6 predicted proteins | sample InSIn1gowninarea_FD_119071 | JGI IMG/M metagenome (GOLD analysis project Ga0181463, IMG submission 119071) | Clean room microbial communities from NASA Spacecraft Assembly Facility at Jet Propulsion Laboratory, Pasadena, California, USA -... ... | reverse complement strand
AAAACAAATGACAAGTTTAATAACCTGTCCAGCTATGCATGTAGTCTTTGCTTATTCCTGTTCTCTCCACGAGACAGTCAACCACCTTCTGTCTCCTCGGAGCTGGATGCTCCTGCATCAATTTTTGTATAGGCTATTATTTGTCTTAGGTTGAAACCTCCTTATCTAGCCTATAGATGGTTATTACCCATTGTTTTAGGCTTCATACAACTACTTAATTGGGATTCCACTATCCCAAACCTTCATTATCCATTCCCAGTACTTAAAACAATGAAGCATGATTGCCATGAAATGTATCACATATATATGATCTATTATGTGTTATAAATAATACATTTTTAATCGAATACATGCAATATAAGCCTTAAAGCACGTGGTCCCTTTTCGAAAACTCTAATATTCTTTTTCATGTGAATTTATTCACCAAGTTGCTATTCCATTTTTAAATTTTGCTTTTAAGGCAATTTTCTAAATTATTTATATTTGTCTTGTCTTATTCACATATCCTCTTGAAATATTGCAAATCCTATTCAAACCTTCTACCTTTGAAAAACTATATTCTATTATCATTTTTGAATAAACATACAATTTTCATTTGTATCTTCTAATACTCCTTCTCCATATGCTCAATGACTTTAATAGATCATGTTCAATGTTTTTATATGTATTCCTTGTTTCTAATTAAATTTATATTAAATTTATTTCTTAAAAGATTGTTTGATATGTTCTTTGGTGTCTCCATTCTATTTCTATAATCTTACCATTTTGGAAATTCAAGTTTGTTATGCAAATATCAACATACTAAAGAAAGTTTAGGTCACCATACAACACTTTATTTTTTCATTTTTAATTATAGTATCTCCAAAGTCCTTTTATTGCGTTGAATTAGCCATCACTATCACATCTACTATGTAGGAAGATGTGGGAACATTAGAAATGTTGATATTGTTGAGCAAATATCTATTAGAAGCCTACTATATAACTTATCTTTATTCTATTTAACTTCAAAAATGAGGTTAATCAACTTATGAAAGGATACTAGATAAATGAGCTTGTTTAGTTTGAACTCATCCTTTTAATTTCTTACCATTTCATATATATTTTTGAAACTTAATTAATATGTATTACATTAATTTTATCCTTATATATAATTATAAATGTTAAAGCTCTAATTAATTTAATGCCTTTACTTTGTTTTTTCCTCCCCTCTGGCCCTTGTAAATTCTCTTAAATTTCCGATTATATTGAGTGTTGAGTCCACTCTCTTCATCACTTTGCTCCTACGTATTCTTTACCCTAACCATTAAACTAGAATTTTACTCCTCCATTAGAGGTTCCCTATCAAACCTTCCTTCCATTAACTTTATAGCCTTACATGCAACACTAATAGTAGTATTTGAGCAGATTGCGCTCACAACTAAACTATATGAATGTCCCTTATGTCATATAGAATAAAAAGGTCATAAAAAGGTCAAAATTAATTGTTGTTCAGTTGGCTTCTCTCTCTTATATATTGTGTGTCATCTATTCCGTAGATTTAATTTCCTTTAACTGATTGTAACACCTCTAGTGATTGTATTCATTGTTAGTTTATTATCTTTGTGTGGTTAAGTGTCCATTAAAATACTTGGATGTCGAATAAAAATGTGACCATTAATAATAATGTGAATAAAATCTCCAATTTATTTATAAGTAAAAAATTTGATGAAATTATTTCAAAAATAAAAATTATTCTTAATTTTAATATTTAAACAAAAATATGGCAAGGTTGAGCTAATGTTTAATAGTGATACCAATAAGAGTGAAAGTTTTTTTTGGTTAACATGTCTTTTTATTTACAAGATCATTTCCACAACATATCGATTAAAACAAATAAAAATAATAAATTATATCTACATTAAACTTCAAATTGAGAATTGATTTTTCTTTGTGTAGCCAGAACGAGTTAATTATAAATAAAAGGTAGCTTAAGTCAAAGAGGGGTAGACCTGATAGGTTCAACGATGTGATCACGCACCATCTGAAAGAGTAAATGCAAGCAATCTGAAAGAGTAAATGCAAGAGAATTCAAGAGAAGTTTTTGCCGCCGTGAAAACATGAATTTTTTTTATCACGGATTTATTTAACAGGGGAAGTGCTCATGAGGAGGCCTGGCGAAGTGTAGACTTTTTAATGAAGAATCATTATCACACTTCTACTCCAAATTTCCTTTTTCTATATTTGATATTTAAAATTTAAGAAGACCAAAATAAAATCAGATATCAGTGAATCAATAAAAAAAAATAGATATAGTTTTTCCGTTATCTTTTGGAATTTTAATAATATATATTTTGTGGAATTTTATAATATATACTTTTTTTTATTATTTTCTTGACTTTTGCTTTACAATTTATTCCAATACCCCTTCATAACTTTGTTGCTGCGATCAATTTCGAACACACACTCGTTTCATGTAACTCGTTTACTAAGAGACTTAGCACAGTACGTATACCGAAAGGCCCTTGGCAAATGAACCAAAGGTTATAGCAAATGATATTGTGATTTTTATTATGTTTAAATGTAATTTTTTCCTGGAAGAGAGAGATTTATAATTCTTTTTACACATAATATAATAATAAAAATAAATTTGAAGTTTTTTATAATATTAGTAATTGTTCCAAAAGTACAAAAATACCCCAAAGAAATAAAAAATTCTGAAATATCAAATACAAAATTTGATTTTTTTAATAATATAAACTTTTATAATTTTTTATTTATAAAATACAAATAGCTAAATAAATTTAATTAAATTTTTATTAAGAAAAAAAAATCTCAAAAATTTCAAAATAATAATCAAAAGTTTCACAATTTTACTTGCTAAAGTTTCAATTGTTTAATTTTACATTGTGTGAATGCATACTAAGAGTTACTTTGACATTGGTGTGCTCATCACCAAAAGGTTTGAAGAGATGTATATCAATGACATTGGAAAAGCCACCCATCACATTGCAGAAATACATTTATAGTAGCTAAACATTTTTATCGCATTGAGAAACTGTATTTGTGAGTTTCCAATGATATTTTTATTATTATTAGTCTTGTTTTGTTTGTGAAAGGTGAGTGTGAAGAACTATCACTATGGTTTTTGTGCCTGGCAATGATATTTTTATTATTATGGTTCTTGTTTTGTTTGTGAAAGGTGAGTATGACGAACTATTACTATACTTTTTGTGTTGTTTTGCATGATTTTCTATTGACTCCATAAATTTACCGGGAAGGAAAATTTCTTGCATGAATGCAGTAATCTTTTTTCAAAAAAACATTGAATTTTTTTTATGGTGGAAATGGATTCAACACCATCAATTAAAACAGAGTGAGTTTTTCAATCATTTTGTTATGGTGGAAATAGATTCAACACTATCAACGAAAGATTTTATAAATTAATTACGCTAAATGATTTTTTCAGAATTCAACCAAGATAAAGAGAAACTAAAATTTAGGAAAAAATCTCAATATGATACAAGAAATTAAAAGTAATTCTCTTAAATGACTTTTTAAAAATCTAAACCAAGTGTAGTTCCATTTATCTCACTAAGAAATTAGAATGGAGGTAGTATGAGGGAACATTACAAAGAAAAAGGACCATAAACGGCCAAAAAACCTAGCATTGGGAACAAAAACCATAGAATTTGATGACTGACAATTTTTAAATTCCAATATAGAAAATATTGTTTTTGTTGACATACTATCCAAAGTAGCTTTAGTCTTAGATGTAGGAGAGTGTTCCATTTTGGATTATTCTCATGGTGTTTTGATATCATATCTTTTTTTTAAATGTTCTATGTTAAAGTTTAGTAGTTAGCATGGTGATTTACTCTTCCATAATGTAGTTATTATATTTTTGTATATTTTTATATGATTATTACTTATATGTTATGAAATATGAAGCATTATGAATCATTATTATTGAATTTTATTTTAATGTGTACATGTGTACTTTTATGGATAAAAGAAAAATTGCAATAATAATTGATTTAATGTATTTCTTATTATTCATCTTTTATTATTTTTTCACTTGAGATGATATTATTCTTTATTATAATTTTTTTATTTAATGCTTCATTTTATGGAAATTACAACATCTTCCATATTAAGTTGAAATTTACATGTTTACACTCATTTACAATTACTACAACGTCTCTTCCATACTTAGTTAGAATTTAAATCATTACATTGATTTCAAAACACTAAAATATTTCCCTCATACTAAACTATAAATTTATATTAAAATATTTTACTTCATATATATATTTTAATATCTTTTTTGTTAGTTAAATTAAATTATTAGTTTTAGATGTCCTAGATTTAGTACATTAAAATCATTAAAATCAAACTCCCATTTGAAAATCGACCGATCTACACACACCAAAATTAAATTTAAATCTCACCTTTCCAAAATTACCAGAATTAAAATGAAATCCCAAATTCGTGTCCAATAAAAGAGTAAAGAAACCAACAATTTAGAGATAATATATGTAGCTACAATCTTGATTCCTTTGACACTCTGAGTGTTGAAGTCTCTTATATATTTTTCTTCTGTAGGGCAGAACGGCATAAAATACTTACCTATTACAATACCTAGAGTAGCAAATTCAAGAGGATTTTATGGCAAGCCAACTATGACCAAATTCCCATTAAGTGTAACAAACTAAGGAGGGCCTCCACAAAATTACTCGCAGAAATTCCGTTAATAATGTAGTCTAACGAATTGACTGCGACGGGTATCCGTTTCTCATTTTTCATGATAAGGAAATGATATGCCCCTAAAACTTATGTGGATTTATTTTCCTTATTACGCGATGTAAATATGACAGTTAATTGCATCCGAAAATATGTTCAAAATTTGACAGCCATGGGTCCCAAACCACCCAATCTGACGACATCGAGGCTTCTTCTGGGCTCTGTCATTTGGAAGTAATTCATCGGGTTGTACAACGTAGATCCCACACATAACAATGGTGTCAAAACATCCAAGGGAAGATTCTCTGTAATATTGATCACAAATATACTTGCAAACCACACACCACCCAATTTATTAAAACCCTACTTGACCAATTTGAAAAAATAATAGTTTTGTCTAAGGCTCTACAACCCAAAGGCATAAAAAAACTTAGATTTCTCTGATAATGGAAATACAAAGTTATATTTGAGCGTGGGAGATATCATCCCATATTATCTTATCACCATTCACATCCACTCCTGTAATTAACATTCATAGCAAGTTGGGATCCAATCCAAGTCCTCTCGATTAAAACCCCGTAATTTTGTAACATAATCTCACATGACAAATTTACATTGGAAGTCTCTTCTTCTTTCTTGCAAAGTACACTCTTTCTAAACATACATTGGTAAGTAAAAAACATTTTTTAGGGATCACCCACATAGTGCACTAGTAGGAAGCCATATTTTTTTTCTAGGCATTCCCCACATTTCCTATTATATCTAATTCCCAAGTGAGTATTGAAATATTCATAGTAAGAGAAAATTTGTGAACTGATATTGTCCTCTTCTTTTTTAAAATAGGAATATACCTAGTTTTGATCAACTGTAAAAGATCTTTATAGGATTCCTTTAATTCATGATAATAGACATCTAACTTATATGTTGATTGCATATTGCATGATAATTACAAATAGAGAAGGTATCTACTAATCAGGCATCCTCAAGTCATTTAACGTGTAATTTGTAATCCCTTGAGTCACCACAAATTGGAAGACTCCCCATGGTCAAAGTATGGTCCTAAAACTCCACTTTGTTTCCTTTTAGAACTTTCTAACTTGTAGCACCAATCATTATGAAATAAATAGAAAAAGGGGCTCCATTTTTAGTTCCTCTCTAGTGCTTGTTCAATACTATTTGCTTCATTTTTCCAAAGGATGAACCACGTTAGTTGGTTCGAAATGTTGACCAAATATCTACAATGTAATTAATCCAAAAATACAACCTTATTACCACTTAGCCTTGTCGGAAAATGAATCCTCCTCATACAGAAGTTCCAAACACCTTACCCAAATATCTAGTTTTATTATTTCCAGCTATAGAAATTGACTGATTCTCCCTTCACTTATTCATTACTTGAGCTCGAGCTTGATTATAATTATAGAAATTTGATACTGGCAAGAAAGAAGAGTCTATAAAATGGACCTTTTTTGCAAAGAAAAACTATTTATCTTTGTTACTAAGGGGAAATTCAATCTCCTATTTGGAATGAAATTTAGATTTCAGCATTGTACCAAGATGTCTTTGACCTATGAAAGAGTCCTTATTGGTGAGAAGGCACTGTAACAAGCATTCATTTATCGAACATTGGCTATGCTAAAAACTAGGATGATCCATGTAAGCTGCAACCTAACGAACCTTGACAATGCATAATTTATAGTAAAGATCCTTCCTGCAAAGAGAAACCACAACCATTTAATCTTCTAGGAATTCTTTTCTTTGTAATTTTCCTAAAAGTGAAATGCATTCTTTACTCTTATAGTGTCTAAAGGACATGGGTTTCCTATTATTCAAAAAGGCTCGTCTCTATTTTCAATTTAGATTTAAACATTGTATCAAGCTTTCCTTGACATACAAAAATCCTTTATTATTACAAGGACATTGTAGCAAGCATTCTCTAGCATATGATAGTGTGTTGTTAATGGCAAACTCTACCTCAACCTCACCAATCAACAAAAAATATCCATGGATTACCTAGTGACTACATCATGGTGGGATTGCACATGGAAGCTTTGACATGCACATCCTTTTAAAAAGAAAAAAAAACAACATTGCTTGTTAACTCTGTCAGATTCATTTTCCTATGTGTAGCTTCTAAATGAAAGACGAATTTTATTGAATGCATGTATTATTTAGGGATAATTAAATCATCAACTATTTCATTTCTAGGCATAAAATTTGAATGGATCCTTTAAAATTATTGAGTGTTATTACCTAAAGGATGTATCATTCCCATGTAGTTACATAAGGATGTAAATGATATCTTGGTTTGTATACATTCCTACACTATTACACAAGAGTTTTTACAATGACATCTTGAAATATCACTACGTGAAATATCAACCATACTCTTTGTCAAATCCTCCTAAATTATAGTTTGTATAAATATCAATATTATCCATAATTATTCTTTTCAATAGGTCTATTTGTTTACCTCTATATTTATTTAAGCTTTCTTGTTTCCCTTGTATTTTTTGCTTTCTAGGATTTTTTTTCACCATTTAAGCAGTGGATTCCTAAATGGGTTAGTGGGATCCCTTTGATAATGGCCCCTTCATGGGTTAAATATGGTAGAGGGTGTTGTAGCAGCTACAACCACCCTAAAAAAATTTTGCCTTTTCTGCATTTTAGAGCCTCCCTCCTTCAAATCTTATAGCTTATGTCACTTACATTTATTTATTGTCTAACCACAAGTTGATCCCTGGTGATTTGGCTGATTTGGTTCCTGCACTACCTCAGCAAACTGTGTAGTCCTGAAGGGCAATCATCCTTGCTCTCAAGAACTGTACAAAGAAGCCCAACAGTGAGCCCTGCCCTTAAGAATTGCACTAATCATTCGAGTAGTGAGCTCCAACTATGGAAATGCGCAGACGCAATTGATATCTTGTCCTCAATTGGGAAATCACATAAAGCATGAGAGGTAGTTAGAGCCACTCAACCTAGTAAATATGCATAAGCATTCCCTCATATGTTGTTCAATGCATGTGCCAACAGGTTGCTTCGTTCCCTCTACAACTGCATAATTTCTGCACACATCTATGGCAGCCCTTCCCTAAAAGGAGAAAAGAATAAAGAAAAAATAATCCCTAAAAAAAAGGGATCTATTTTTACCAGTGGGAGTTAAACTTGAGCTAATTTTAGAAACTGTCACGACTTATTTCTTTTTCCTATATTTTTGGCATGTGGGTCAAAAACCATAAATAGATCAAATCTATTTAATGGAAGCTCCTAGATCTCTTTTGCTCATTTGCATGATTGACACAAATCTTCTTGGGAAGTTTTCCTTTTCAAGTCTTTTGTTCCTTTTTCTATCACTTTTCTGTCCTTGGGTTGTGTGAATGTTGTTTTTCATGTTTGATTGAATGACCGTTGGGATTTTGGTTTGTTTTAACTTGTAGAATTTTTTTTTCAAGTTTTTCATTTCCTTTCTTGAGTGTCCCATGGAAAACCCCATTGTCATACTAACGTTCATTATTGTGGTGACTCTCCCCACCAGCTTAGTTGTTCATCTGTTTGACTAATTTCTGCACTTTCTTTGATTGCATTCATGACCACTCATGCATATCTGCACCATTGTTCACTCATGCATTCACATATACTCATCTTCAAGTTTCCCTTGGGAAAATTTGAGGTGCCTTGGCTGAGATCTAGCTTCTCCCGACATGCACTGCTCATTTCTGGAACTCAAGGCTTCGCCTTGCCTCCAAGGGTTACGTAGAGGCTACCAACAACTAGCTCAAACTGCTCTCTTTGCAATTCTAGGAGAAAATCCCCATTCTTTCCCATTGGGATTATGTAATACGTAGTCTCAGCCAACATCAAGCCAGACTAGAATACGCATTATGCAGTTTGTATCCATAGCAATCCATACTGGACTCCACTTTGTGTGATTCCAACCATCAGTGCCTCTCACTAGCAATTGGGATGCTGCAATGTGCAGATCTAGCTGACAGTCTATGTCCTCTGAGAGACAGAACTACACAATATTTCCCAGAAGTTGCCCAGTTTGTTCCATGATCGATCCTTGAAGTGCTTTGTGTTTTTAAGCTCTCATTCTCTTACCATGAGTATCTACTCTATCTCGAGTTGCATCAGTCATTTAGGAGCTTCTCACTAGTATAGGCATCATGGTTTCGAAGATAGTTGGATGAAAGGATATTGTAGATAGAGAAACTAGAGATTTAGTTGAATAGGTGCTAATGAACTTACCCATCTATGCAGACATGTAACTATTCATAGAGAAGGAAATGAGGATTACATGGAAGGAAATAAAAGTTATATTTGCAGGTAGTTTCAAGGAACATCTAGAGGATCAACAAGTCTGTGTCAACATTCACAATTGAGGTTTTTAGAGGGTTGCATTTAGGTACCTTCGCTTCTTGTAGATGGATATCATTCATTGGATTTCCTCACATACCAATCGCGAGACGATGACATTGAGCAGTACTAGTGGAACAAATTTTTGACCTCCTAGACAGAAACATATTGTCAGATGTATCACTTGTTATAACCAGTGAACTACATGGATTTAGTATAATTCACTCCCAAAAATAGTGTGAATACTAGAGACATCATGAACCATTGGGTAAAATAGCCATCGAAGTTCATAGTGACACCCAACCAGGTCTACAAGGCGAAGTCAATGAGGAAAGCTTACCAAATCTTGATCATCATTGCATGTCGCTTGTATGGTGAAGTACAGGTTCGGTAACTTTTTTAACAACTTGAGCAGATGGTTGAGGCAATGTACATGGAGATGGAAGAAGAGTCATATGACCAAGACACCAAACTCATGCCGAGCAAATCTGAGCTCGCTCCACACTGTCTACCACCTGCAGAATCACAATAGTCTGTGCGAGCAAGAAGATGTTGTTCTCGTTTATGATGATATAGTGATCGATGCGTATAATTTTTCATTTCAAAGGTCACATCATAGGATTGTACAAGTACGTAGAGAGCACCTCCTATATTTGGAAGGGAACCTTGTCATTTTCCAACAACGATGCTAAAATTATAAATGAATATGGAAGTCATCTAATATTATTTGTCTTGGAACAAGATACCACCAATGAACCATCAGATGGGTATGAGCTCACAATCAGGACGTTGAGGTGAATAACAAATATTCAAACAATAATAAATGAGAAGCCATGAAAATTACGGTATGAAGCTATAAATCCATGAATGATAAAGACGTGGAGTCTTGGATATATAATAAACAATTAGAGTCTAGAGTCCTCAATGTTTAAAACATGAACATGTAGAACCTTGGATTGTTCAAGTAGGACAAGGCACAGAGTCCCTAATTTACTAAAGCATGGAGATGCATGTAATAGGGGTGCATAATCCTTATTCTTTGAAAGAAAAATGCCACTCATGGGTGTTGAAAATTGGTAGCTCAAGGATTAATTTCCATTAATAAAATCCCATTTCTCACCATTTTGGAGTGAATTTCTAAAAATAAAAATTAATGTCTAGCATATCAAGTTTGATTGGTTGCAGACAATGGTGAACTCCCTAGACATAGTGGACTAGTCTAGAACAATAGAAGACAAACAACATCAAGTTTTCTTTAGTTATTAATGAATCCTACCTCGAATCTGTATCAAGCTTTTATTTGCTCCTCACTTGTAAGCTACCATTATAGCTCCAAATGCTATAATCAGAAACTATACACGACTAAAACAAGAAAAGAATCTACGATGATCAGGTAGAATAATCTAACATCTCTATTCTGTGAGTCAACAAGGCATTGGAATACATGAGTGGAAACATAATACAACACATATAGGAAAACAAGATACCCTTTTTATTAATATAAATAGGACGGAGTTGACAACCATAAATAGTAGTTGATCTTGTAGATGTCTCTCCAACTTGATTTGTCATCCCTTGTCACAAATCACACCTCAATGTCAACCCTACTTCATGAAGATGATGAATCCCTTGCGTTCAATGGAGCAGCATAAGAGCACAATCAATCACCAAAACCCATCCTTGATTGTACTCTAGGATTTATGATTATGGAATTGATATCCATATATGATGGGAGGATGAGCTCAAGGGATAAGAGGTGAAGTATCCAAGGTCAGATCATATAGGATTTAAGATCTTATCCATGGTAAATATTTAAAACATCCCCTAGAATCTTATAGAAGAGGAATATTTAGAATTATTTTTAATTTTCCTAAATTTCTACAATCAACACGGTGGAAGAAGGGAGAAGCTAGTTCCGACCAGCACTGATGTAGAAGGGAGACACCAATGCTAAACACATGTGGCTAAAGGGATAGGGTTTGTTGGTGCCAAAAACATTGATGTTGAGTAATTTGTCTGATAAACTCAATGTTTTTTGAAAGGTCATGCTTAGGGATTTCTGAGGGGATAGTGACAACATGTTCATGGACGTTGATTGATTCGGTTTGTAAGCCTATTGACCAGATGTGACAAAATGACGTATAACAATACTAAATCACTTTTTATTATTTGGTAATAACTTAACTTGTCATAAAGCAATCCTAAATGTTCAATCTCGATTTAGTAATTAATATTATTCATCTTGTCCTTTATCATACTATGTTATAATTATTAGAAGGAATTATAGGTTGCCTTCATCAATTTGATCACTTGGAGCCTCTCTTGTTGATGGGTCACAAGTCTCTAGGTAACCATATATATCTCTCTTAATGATACATTATACCCTCCTTAGACGCTCGTTAAATACATGCATATTCCTCTTACACTCATTAAAGGCATGTCATACAAGGTTCTACATGTTCATGTTTTAAACATTGAGGACTCTAGACTCTAATTGTTTATTATATATCCAAGACTCCACGTCTTTATCATTCATGGATTTATAGCTTCATACCGTAATTTTCATGG
>Ga0181463_1000442_pt1 | contig 11654 bp, 14 predicted proteins | sample InSIn1gowninarea_FD_119071 | JGI IMG/M metagenome (GOLD analysis project Ga0181463, IMG submission 119071) | Clean room microbial communities from NASA Spacecraft Assembly Facility at Jet Propulsion Laboratory, Pasadena, California, USA -... ... | reverse complement strand
TGAGGATAAAGAGTAAGATGTTTGGTTTCCTGCCCATTAGAGATTGTCATTGATCCTGATCTATGGCTGATGAAAGCATATGTTGTAGCCAGCCAAGGTCTTCCTAAAATCAATGGATGACCCCCCAACTTTGTTTTAGTTTGTAACACAACAAAATCGGCTGGGTAATTCCAAGATTCTACAGAAATTATCAGGTCTTCAATGACTCCTTCAGGTTTGATTGTAGAGTGGTTAGCCAGCTCTAGAATGGTTGGGGTTTCCCTAATTAAGTTTTTTAACTGCAGTAACTGTGTTGTTTCAAGTGTCATAATGTTTATTGCAGCACCCATATCTACTAGAACTCTAGAAACAAAGGTTTTACCAACCTGAACTGTGACTGTAGGGTGACCAGGGTCACCATATTTCATGGGGGGTTTTTTTCTGTCATTAAAGCAGTCAATTCTCCCATCACATGGACTGTGAGGGGGTCTTTAGCTTTTCTTCCAGGCTTTTTAATACAGATATCCCTAACAGTTCTAGCATAAATAGGTACATCTCTCAGTGCTTGCAATAGTGGATTTTTGACATATAAATTCTGCAGTTCTCCTAAAAGGTTAAAAGCATGTGGCTCAAGTGTTTTGGTAAGAGCCAGACGTTCAGGGAATGGTGGCTCTGCTATTTGAGCAGTCTTATTAGAAGATGATTTAGCTGTTTCAGCATTGTTGTTAGATGACTTTTCTTTTGCAGTTTCCTCTTTATCAGAGTCAGTAATGTCATCAATAATGGGTTCAACAATTCTCCCAGAACGTAGATGGATATCATTGCATTGCATGGGGGAGGCAGGTTGGTTTTGAACATCAATTACCTGCAGAGCTTTATTATTATTTGGGTTGGGGTTAGGTTGTACAGGCAGCTGGGGTCTGATTGTCTGGTTATTTGGTGGAGCATTAGATGGTAAGGAAAGAGATTGTTGATGCTGAGGAAATGGAATCTGCTGGGCTGTCCAGTTTGGATTCCATTGATTAAAATAGGATTGTTGTGGAGCCCAAGGATTCCACATGGTAGGATCAGCAAAAGGAGGATTTGGTTGTTGCATGGGTGGGAAATGCATTGGATTGAAGGGTGGGTATTGCATTTGATTCATGGGCGGGTAATTTGCTTGAAAAGGAGAGCGATTATTCCAACGACTAAATGCTGTGTTAGGATTCATACCTTGTCTTTGTGGTTGCCATTGCCTCCTCTGTGTCATCAGGTACACTGCTTCAGCTTCTTCTTCAGTTGACTGCAGTGCTACTTTTATTCCTGGCAAAGAAGGACATTGCTGAGTCTCATGGTCCTTTTCAAAAATAGTGCAAACTGGTACCTTGTCCAGTGGGCATTCCCACAGTGGGTGCTTTTCTCTGCATTTAGAACAGAAAATAGCCAGGGCAGCTTCTGCTTCTGCCTGCTTCTTTTTAACCTGCAAGGCATCAATTTGTGAAGCAAAAGAGCTTAACATTTCAGTTTTAAATTCTTCAAGTAAGTTACCTATTTCTGCCCGTGTTGCTCCTCCACTTGCAGATTTCTGGACTCTTGAGTATATGCTGTCCTTGCTTTTTGGTCTGCTTGCTGCTCCTCTTGAACATCTCATACAGAGGTTGACAATCTCATCAAATGATTCTTTGGAAATATCCCCTTTTCCAAGCATATTCAGCATGTCCAAGCAGTCATCTCATACCCCTTTTAGCAGTATTGTCTTCAGAATATCCTTACTCATATTCGGATGATCAGATCGTTGCAGATTATACTGCAGTCTTTCCACGAAGTCCTCCAGATTCTCATCCTCTTTCTGAACCATTTTAAACAGTTCTTCATTCCTTTCTCTTGTTCGGCAGTAATCCTGATATTTGGCCAGAAAACTTTCTTTCGTCTGATCCCAAGTAGTGATTACATGAGCTCCTAAGCTCATAAACCACCTTAACGCATTCCCTTTCAATGTTGCTGGAAACAGTTTTAATTTCTGAGTAGGGTTTACATAATCATAACTCCTACACAGTATATCAAATTCAAAAAGGAACTCATCAGGGTCTTCAGAGGATAACCCATGAAAATTAGGTAGTGCTGAGAGTGGAATATTCTTCATAGGGGTTGTTCCTCTTGGGAGGTCCCCAATAGGGAACTCCAAGGTGGAGAGAGAATTTTCTCCCCTCCCTTCTCCTCTGCGACCCCCACCGAAGAGTCCATCATTGTTGTCCTCCATTGGTTGTTTTCCTGACTCGCTTGCCCGGTCTTCAGTATCTTCTGTTTCTTCAAGTTCTTCTACCGGTTCCTCAATGTGCTCTGGTGTTTCCAGCTTCCTTTCAGGTCCTAGTACTCCCTCCGTTTGGTGATCTGTTTGGGAGGAACGCTGGATCTGAGGCCTCCAGGAACTTGTCCTCTGGGATGTCTCGGCTTTTGAAATGATGTCGTCAATGAAAGTTTTTCTTCCTCCACCTTTGCCTTTGCCGCTTGTAAAGTTAGCTTTCCTGCGTCCTCTTATGCACCTGTTATTCTAAAAGAAAATCATTAATGCCTTTAAAATCTCTAGTCGCCTTCCCCGGCAACGGCGCCAAAATGTTGGTTGCTCTAATTGTTTATTAATTAAACAGTCGAGTACCACATTAAATTGTCAACCCGGGAAAGTCCTTCTATTTCAAAGGTGACCTCCTACTGTATGCACTCAATTCTAAAAGCATTAAAGGCTGTAGTATACACAATCTATTCTCTATCAAACCCTTACTCTGTGTTACAACAGTTACAATATATTGCAGTAATGAAATGGAAACAGTTGACTAATTAAAGATAACAAATCTGCAAAAAGAAATGATGGCTGTCTTGTAACAGAGGATCAGGACCCTATCCTCAGAGTAAGAACGTTCAGCACCTGCCCCTGTATCCAATTTGCCAATGCACACTGCAAATCCTAATCACCGGTGAATCACTCTTTTACAGCATCAAACGATTAACAAAACCAAGTATCAGCAAAAGGAAAATATCAGAAGCAATGCTAGAGATACACATAAATCACAGACACACACTCAACATAAAAGAAATGGGTGAATCTTGTGAAGAAGGTGGGCCCTGTCCCTCTCACAAGATTCCCCAGGACACAGATGCTAAGTTGAAATGCTCAGAACAGTGCTTTATTCATCTGCCAAAATGTCAAATTACAATAAGGATTCAAGCTTGTTCTGCCTACAATTCTCCTGTTACAACTCCCCTCTTTTTTTCCAATGTAGATGTCTCCTCTTTATAGAGGAGACATCTATTACAATAGATTGTCGTTATTCAATTCAGTTTGACCCTTTTGTACAAAAATAGGAAATCACTGCCTGTTACAGCATGCTGTTACAACAGTATGTAACTGTGTATTCCTTCATTGATCAGATCCCTTTGTTGTTGCAAAGCTGGTAAACCTCAACCGTCTCCTTGAGATCCTCGTACTGTCCTTGGCTGTTTCACCATTGTTGTCGATTTGGTAAATCTTAACTGTTCCTCGAAATTCTCATGTTGTTCCTGCTGTTTCAGCATCTGCGACTATGTTTTGCCGGTTTTGGACAGTTGCTGATCGTGCTGTGTCAGCATCTGCAAAGTATAGTTCTGCCAGTTTCAGATGGTTGCTGCTCCCGCTAGGCAGTTGCTATTTCTGGTGTTTCAGCAACTGCGAAATGAGGTTTTACCCGCTTTAGACAGTTGTTGTTTCTGGTGTTGCAACAACTGCAAAATATGGTTTTACCAGCTTTAGACAGTTGCTGTTTCTGGTGTTTCAGCAACTGTGAAGTATAGTTCTGCAGACTTTGAACAGTTTCAACAATTATTCAGCAACTTAGTCAACTTCCAAACATTAATTATAAAGATAACATTAATATGTGTTGAATGATTAAACATATAGTAATGGTGAGAGTTACTTCATACCTTTGGAATAATTAGGTCAAAATGTTAGCAAGGCTTTCAACTTATGGGCTGAAGAGGGTAACATTATGACAAAATACAGGGTCAAAAGTAGACAATATGGAGTCCTAACAACTATATTTATCTAGGAAATGGAAAGGTTAGGCAAAACCATTGTCAATCCAGCCAATCCTCGATGCCAATGACAGATCGTAACGAAATAACTTCATGCATATGCAATGCATGCCAAAAATAGCAAGGAAATCATACATGCAAGTCTGTACCTGCAAAGAAAACCCATTGTCGCTGTTGATCCCGTTGTCCTCTTGTGCTTTGCTGCTTTTCCTTTGCCTTCTTTCTCCAAATCCCAAGTATGCCACAATGCTCCAAGAAACTCTAAGTGTGCAAGAGTATGAGAGAGAGAACAGAATGAGAATGCCAAACACTAAACTGACAAAAGTTGTGAACTGATCCTCATAAGCCTTTTTATCCTTGAGGCCTCTATTTTCTCCATTTTCCTTCAATTTTCCTCACATGCAATTATGGGACCTTTAACCTTCCTTTTCTCCTATTTTCCTTTATTTTCATAAATAAATGTCAAGTAATGTCTCTTTATCTTTGCTAATGCCTTTGCCAATTTCCATAGCCATTTATCACCGATGGTCCTCATCACTATGTTTATGCCCAACATTTAGCTTGGAATACGTATCCCGTGACTTTGGTCTTATTTTACCTTTATTAACTTTATTACATGGATTTTTAACCAAGGTTGTTAGATAACCCTCCCTCTTGGGGGAACACCGTCCTCGGTGTTCGATGACACTTATAAACCAACAAATACATGTTTCCTATAAAGATTTATAACATAACTTGATGCATAATTTACATCATATCCATATGTTGAAAAAATAACCAACATATCATGAAAACCATATTGCGTATTGGAGCTTTATAACACAACTCGATGCGGTATTTACAACATACATATGCTTATATAAACATAACCAAAACACAACATCAAGAAAATTCTCCAAAAGACATCCGTTCAACCAATGAATAAAGAAGGATACATAGTTCACATTTGAATAGTCATCTCCCATGTAGCTTCATTAGGCCCAAAGTGCTTCCATTGCACTTTATCTTGCTTGATTGCTCGATTCCAGGGCATGAGAATATTTCACTACAAAATGCATTGAGGTTCCGTCTAGAAGTGTCCTTCGGGCTCCACTTGCAATACAAACTAGTCAATCACATTATCAACATTTTTCACATACTTCTTAAGAATTGACAAATGTAAAACATCATGGAATTTCACTGTCAAAGGTAGCGCAAGTTGATAGGCTATTGGTCCAATCCTCTCAAGAATCTTGAAAGACTCGTAATACCAAGGTGCTAGCTTGGCACATGATCCAATCCTCAAGGAGATCTTCTTAGGATTGATGTGTAAGTACACCTGTTCCCCATCCCAAAAATTCTTAAATGTCCTATGTTGATCTGGATAGATCTTTTGCCTATCTTTTGTTGCCTTTAAATTCTTCTTGATAACCTATATTTCCTATTCCATCTCTGCCAACGTGTTCGGTCCAATCAACACCCTGTTCAATGGATCACTCCAATTGATAGGAGTATTACAATTATGCCCATATAGTGCTTCAATTTGACTCATCTTCAAGGATTCCTGATACCCATTGTTGTAAGCAAACTCAACCAGTGGAAGATAGTCCTCCCACCTCCTATACTGATGCATCAACATGTCCTCCAGAATCTTGTTGACCCTCTCTGTATGCCCATCTTTATGCGGATGATAAGTTGTACTAAAGGCCAACTCTATACCCAAACCTGCAAATAACTCTTTCCAGAACCTAGAAATGAACTTGGCATCTCTGTCTGACACAATATTCCTAAGAATACCATGCAACCTCATTATATCTTTGATGAAGACCTGTACTACCTCATTAGTTGAATGAGTAGACTTCACTGGAATGAAGTGAGCCACCTTTGTCAACCTGTCAACCACAACCATAATAGAATCATGTTGTCTAGATGTCCTCAACAAACCTGTAATGAAGTCCATGGAGATGACCTCCCATTTCCACTTTGGAATCGAAATCAGCTGCAACAATCCACCTGGATGCTTACACTCTTCTTTTACTTGTTGACAATCCAAACATCTCGCAACAAACTCTGCCACCTCTTTCTTCAAATTCCGCCAGTAGTAAAACTTATTAATGGTTGTCAATTCCTCTGGTATCCCTGGTGAATTGAATATGGCTTAACGTGAAATTCCCGCAAGATAAGCTTCTTGAGCTCGGTATTGTCCAACACATAGATCCTATCCCTAAATTTGACTAAACCAATTGTACTGAGATGATAGTCCACATGCTGTTCACTTGTACCATGTTGTTGTAACATGTATTTAAGCTATTGGTACCTCTCATCCTACTGCCTTTCTTGCAAGATCTGATCCTGCTAATCTATCCCATAGGAACTCATAGTTGCTATGTGATTTACCTGTATTCTTCTGCTAAGAGCAACTACAACCCTATTCTCTTTTCCCTTAATGTATCTGATCTCAAAGTCAAACTCATTAATCATAGCCAACCACCTAACTTACCTGACATTTAGATTAGGTTGGTTAAACAAGTATCTCAATCCACTGTGATCACTTATCAAGATGAATCTCCTGCCAAGAAGATAGTGTCTCCACATCCTCAATGCGTGAATTCTCACTACCAACTCAAGATCATGTGTCACATAATTCTGCTTGTGCTCATCCAATTTCATTGACTCATAGCATACTACCTGTCCTTCCTACATTAGAACCCCACCAAGTCCTCTCTTTCAAGCATCTATACATAACATAAACTCTTTATCTAGATCTACAATCCTTAGATCTAGAGCATTCATGAGTAACTGCTTCAACTACTCAAAATTTACTGCACGTTCTTCTATCCATTCAAATTTCTTTCCTTTTCCCTGCAATGACGTAATAGGATAGGAAATATGCGAGAAGTTCTTGATGGACCACCTATAGTAACCTACTAGTCCCATGAACAATTTGACCTCATCCATGTTCTTAGGAGTTTCCCACTCCATGATAACTCTTATATTTTTCGAATCCACTACTATGCCTTCCTTGGAAACCACATGCCCCAAATAATGTACCTCTTCCTTAAAGAAGGTGAATTTATTAAACTTGGGCATACAACTGATGTTCTCTTAGAAATATCAATACTACTGCTAATTGTTCGACATGCTATTCCTCATTCTTAGAATATATCATCGATGAATACAATAACAAACTTGTCCAGATAAGGACGAAATACAATTCATCAAGCACATAAAAGTAGCTGGAGCATTAGTCAAACCAAAAGGAACTACAACAAACTCGTAATGCCCATACTTGGTCCAAAAAGAAATATTGTAGATATCCTCTTCTTTGATGCATACTTGATGGTATCTTAATCTCAGATCAATCTTCGAGAACATCGTTTCCCCCTTAAAGTGGTCAAACAAGTCATCAATCCTCGACAACAAATACATGTTCTTAATCATCACCTTGTTCAATTGTCTGTAATCAATGCATAAACTGAGAGTACCATATTTCTTCTTCACAAACAACATTGGTGCACCCAAATGCGACACACTTGGCCTAATGTATCCCTTGCCCAACATTTCCTTCCACTGAAACTTCATTTCTACTAACTTTGGAGTGCTCATCCTGTAAGGTGCCTTTGATGCAAGTGCAACTCCTGGTACCAACTCAATAGAAAAGTCCACTTTCCTGTGAGGCATAAATTTTGAAATCTCTACTGGGAACACATCTCAAAATTGTTGTAAAATCCTCATACTTCAGTTTTAAAGGAAAAATATATGAACAAACCCATTGGCTATGGGCTCTCCTTTATCCCCCATAATTGCGAACATCTATATGGAACACTTTGAACAGAAAGCCCTTAATTCCTTTCCCTACACCCCTGAAGAATGGAGAAGGTTTGTAGACGACATATTCTCCAAATGGAGTCATGGGAAGGAAAAACTAGACCAATTCCTCAATCACATAAATAGTCTCTTTGATCATACAAAATTCACCATCGAAATCGAAACAGTCAATCAACTTCCCTTTCTGGATATCCTTCTAACTAAAAAAGAAGGAAAACTTGGTTTCCAAGTCTTTAGAAAGAAAACTCACACCGAGGGATATTTGCATGCAAATTCCCATCGTCACCCTAAACAGAAAATTGGAATCATAACAACCTTAACCACTAGGGCTGTTATAATATCTAACCTTGACCATCTAAATTTTGAACTTAACCATCTTCACAAAGTATTTGAATAAAATGGTTACAATAAGAACACCATTAGTAAAGTCATGTACCAATCCCTAAGTAAGAATAACAATAATAACAAAGATAAAGAACAAAAATCTTCAATCACTCCTAAAATCGCCCTTCCTTATATAAAAGGTAACACTAACAAAATTACAAAAAATCTCAATAAACATAATATTAATGTAGCTTTCAGTCCCCATAACACCATTAGACAATCATTTGATTCTGTTAAAGACTTAATAAACCCTAACCACCAAAAAGGTGTGTATATTATACCTTCTTCATGCGGTAAAGAATATATAGGTGAGACAGGCAAATCTTTTAACATTAGAATCAAAGAGCACACTGCTGACTTACAAAAATAAAGGACCTGAAAATTTGCCTTAGCGGAACATGTTCACTTTGCCTCACACTACATCTACATGGAAAAAGCCAAACTAATTAAAAAAGAGGACCACTATCTTAAAAGAAAAATCAAAGAAGCCATTGCAATAGAAAAAAGAAAAAACAACTTGAATTGGGAGGATGAATTAAAACTAAGCAATACTTGGAAACCATTACTGGAAATCATAAAAAACCAATAATTAACTCTCAAAATTTAGGTCTCATAACTTATTGAGTTCCAATAAATTAACTCCAATATTAATGCATTTACACTCGCATCCTCAATCATAAAATAAAAAAATATATATTCAAAATTTAATCTAAATTTATAGATGCAATTATTGTCTAATAGTTTCCATTACACTTACTCATCCTAAAGTATATTTCATTTAATTTCATCAATAAATAAATATAATACCTCTAAAAACAACTCAAAACAATGAAACTTAAAAATTTAACATACTATTTGTATATATTAATAATTATAATTATATAGCCTCATAAGAAATCCATTGAAATAAGATTAAAAGATTGTAATAAGAATCATAATTTAAATAAGTTAAATGAACAAAGAAACATTAATAAAAAATTCCAATTTCATAACAACCCTAATATCTAATTAAACCCCAATTTCATATTAAAATCAATAGATTACATTGGCGAGTAATAATAAATTCAATTAAAATATCACTAATAATGGTCTCCATTTTTAATTAAATCAACTAATGATCTAAACCACACAATTCAATTAATAAATAAACAATTTAATAAAATGTAATTCTACCCAAAATAACAAATAACCCTGACCGACTAAATCATTTCATATTGACCCTTTCCATAAACCATATACACACATAAGATTAGCTCTATGATACATCATTAAGCTCGTCATAAACAATTGGTGTATCCCTCGAGGATGGACTCACTTGGAAGTCCGAAACGTTGTGTTAAATAAACTCTATAAACAAGTTGTTCCTCTCTTATCTAAAAAATTCTCCCCACCTGTATGGATTCATTATTTAAAAATCATATACGTCTCAAAAACCTTAGCATCCTCAACATCCTTACCTTTATTACTGAAGATATGAACTACAAATAATACACACCCTTTCAAGCAACTACGGTTTTCCTGCATAGTTGTAACCATTCTAACTGATGTTGCCTTCTTCTTACCCTGCAATATTCTCTAATCTCCATTATCATCCAAGTATTCAATATTCTTTTCATAACAATCCACCTTAGTCATGTGAAGATACAACCAATCCATACCTAGAAGCATACTGTATGATCCCAATGGAAGCACATTTAGATGCGCTGATGTAGGTATACCATTGGAATCAAATGGAAAAGTTCTTACCCAATGATGAACTCTTTTCTTGGTCCCTGTAGCCAACTGAACTAACTAAGACTTTGCACACACTTCTTTATTCAAACCACACTTATCCATCAGGTCAAGATTAACATAACTATAATTAAATCCAGGGTCAATCAAGATAGAAATAATTTGATCACAAAGATTACCATCCATCCTGATAATAGCTGCCTGGTGATTGGCCTTCCTGTTATCCAATGCTACGTAAATACAAGGAATACTCTTTCCAACATCCCCCACTGTTTGTGCCTCCTGAGCACTGTAGATCTACGGTTTGCCACTCTGATATTGTGGAAAATCTCCCCTGTGATGATCCTTGCGACAAGTCCAACACTGTAAAGGATTCCTGTTGTCATCCTTGTTCTACTCCTCAGACTGAAATCCCTATCCTATATTAGATGTATTGAACTTCTTGTGCGGTGCTACATTCTCTTTGTTACCCATGGCCTGTAGTCTTCCTCGCTTCTTATCTCACTTTACCTTATTCTTATCATTCCCTTTCCAATCCTATTCAGATTTAGACCGACACTTCGATTCCTCATAATAATGTTTCAACTTTATGATGGCTTCCTCCAATGGTCTAGGCTCATAAAATTTGATCTTATCTTTGAATGCTACCAGAAACCCACTGATGAATCTTTGAATCTTAGCTTTCTCCTCCTTGATATAAGGCACTTACCTCAACGAATCCAAGAATCTGCTAGTATACTCGTCTTCAATCTTATATCCCATCTTAAGCTCATAGAACTCATTTTCCCTATCATCGTAGTATCTCTCAGATAGATACTTATTCCTAAAAAGTCTCTCAAAATCATCCCATGTCAACTTCTCTTGCTGGATACCTCTAACATTCTTTGCATATTCCCACCAAATGTTTGCTTTTCCTTTAAGACTAAAAGTAGTTATTATAACTTTCATATGCTATGAGTAATCATGCAATCAAAAGAACTTGTTCATCCCAAGTAACCAAGCTTCTGCATCCTGTGACTTCTTCGTTTCCCTGTCAATTGTAGGAGGTTTTTCCTTCTTTAACTTTTCTGGCAAATACTACTTCTTTGGTGACAATGATGACCATACTGTCTCTCTGAACTAGAACTAGGATATAACCCATGATCACTGCCCCTCTGGCCAGGTGTATCCGGAAATCTTCCATCTCTGCCATATCTGCCATCTCTGACTGTATCCTCTCTATCCAACCTGTATCTTGATTGAGACATGTTTCCATATGCCCCATTAGTCATTTCCTCCTATCCATGAATGATTCTAAGTAGTCCCTGTCTCTACAAATGCGATAAATTCTGAAGAATCACTGCATTAACCTCTTCTTGCTTCTCTTGTGCCCTATCAAGTCTTTCCTGTGACTGAATTATTTTTTCATTGTCCGCCTTACAACTCCTTATCTATGCTTTTAAACTTCTCAAGGTATTTGCTATGTGGGGAGTACTCATCACCATGTTTCTCATCTTATTTGTAGGGAGAGTCACGTGAATTGTAGTCCACCATTTTTCTAGTCATATTTGATATTCTTCCTGCAAACATATTATGTCAAATACACCAAATATAAACATAATTAATCGTACCTCAACGAAGTTCATGGGAGGATATCTCATATGCACAATCAATCCAAATTAACACAACATATGTATATATAAAGAACTCAACATATCAACCATCTCAAC